>Ga0247727_10000209_pt1 | contig 137574 bp, 110 predicted proteins | sample WisWelCaveWW1625_FD_202498 | JGI IMG/M metagenome (GOLD analysis project Ga0247727, IMG submission 202498) | Biofilm microbial communities from Wishing Well Cave, Virginia, United States - WW16-25 | ecosystem: Environmental > Aquatic > Deep subsurface > Groundwater > Cave microbial mat... | reverse complement strand
GGTGATCCGGGCGTGTGCCCGACGATTGCAGTGTTTTCATTGACCACCAATCAATCGCCAATCGGTGGCATCTTTTCAACTACATGGATTCGGTTTAAGTAGTGGGGCAGTCCGTCCCCGGCTGCCATTGTCCCACCGGCCGTCCCGGCTGGTGGAAGGACCTGCAGGCGGGACGCCCGCAGGGACGGTCACAGGCCGGAGGCCTGCGCCACTAGGTTTTGATTCCGCGCGCGCACTGGAACAAAGTCCCTCATGCCAATCGCCGGCTACAAACTCGTCGAACTTGCGAACGGTTCACATGCCGTCTATTCCGCCGACTACGACGAAAAAATGCACCCCGGCCTCGGTCCGCAAGCCGAGGCCGAATTGCTTTATGTCCACCAGTTGAGAATCGCCGAGCGGATGCACGACGGGGCGGGCGAGTTCGTCGTGTGGGAGGTGGGCCTCGGCGCTGCGGCGAACGCCATCGCCGTGCTGCGTGCCACGCGAGGAATCTCACGCCGGTTTCGTCTCATCAGCTTCGACAACACTGCGGAGCCGCTCGCGTTCACGCTGGAAAACGCCAAGGCGCTTGGCTACTTGTACGGCTACGAGGAACAAGCAAAGACCATTCTCGAACACAGCCATGTTTGCTTCACCGACGGCACCCATGAAGTGGACTGGCAATTTCACCTCGGCGATTTCCCGGCGCTGCTTGCGGGACACCCATCCATCCCCGCGCCACACGCAGTCTTGTTCGATGCATTCTCGCCCGCAAGGAATCCGGCCATGTGGACACTGCCGCTCTTTACGAGTCTTTTTCGCGCACTCGATCCGGTGCGTCCGTGCAACCTGACGACGTATTCGCGCAGCACGATGTTCCGCGTCACGCTGTTGCTGGCCGGATTTTTCGTCGGTCGTGGCGTCGCCACGGGACTGAAGGAGGAAACCACGGTTGCGGCGAATGCACTGGAACTGATCGAGCAACCACTCGACCGCCGCTGGCTGGAGCGAGCGCGGCGGTCGGACAGCGCACAGCCGTTGCACGAACCCGTGTATCGTCGCGCGCCGCTCTCGCCGGAGTGTTGGGCGAAGTTAAGCGTGCATCCGCAGTTTCAACCGTAACGATACGGCTTGCTCAATGAAAACGTGTTCGGCAAATGCCGGACCTCGCGCACGTCGCCGTCCGCGAGCACAACCTCCACGATGTCGAAGCGGATTTTCACCTGCGGATTTTTCAGCAGCTTCAAGTAATCCAGCGCGGTTTGCGAAAGCAGTCGCCGCTTGCGCCGGTCCACGGCGGCGGCGGGGCGTGTCCAGTCCTCGGCGGAACGCGTTTTGACTTCCACGAACACGAGGCAATCGTCGTCGCGGAACACGAGGTCAATCTCGCCGCGCTCGGAGCGGAAGTTGGCGGTGAGAAATTTCAGACCGATCCCCCGCAAGTGCTTTTTCGCGGCGCGCTCACCGAGTTCGCCGCGGCGCAGATGCTCGGGCTTTTCGGTTTTGGCGAACAGCGATTTGATTCGCTCGGCCACATTCATCGCGAGGGTTCGGGATTTCGATTGTCGCAACTTGGTCTTGCGTGTTTCTATTCACCGCAAGCTGACAACTCAACGCAAATCTGAAGTCGCGCCGCTCGGATTGGAACGAGCTTGCCCGCTCTGCGGCGGTTCAAACTTCGCGCCGCACTGGCAGAAGGGCGATTTGCGAATCGTGCGTTGTTGCGATTGCGCGATGGTCTTTACGAATCCCGCGCCCGCCGGCTTGGCGAGCGGTGTGTTTTACGACACGGAAGGCGCTGAGTATTACCTGTCGCCCGCGAAGCTTGAAAGCGATTACGCCGCTGTGCGATTCGAGCGTGAGCTGCGGTTGTTTCGGAACTTGTGCCCGCGCGGCGCGGTGTTAGACGTTGGCTGCTCGTCCGGCGCGTTTCTTTTCCAACTCAAGAATCGGTGGCCCGGCGATTATGAAATTCTCGGCACAGACGTCAGCGGTGGGCCGCTGGATTACGCCGAGTCGCGCGGGGTGCCGGTGGCGCGAGGGAATTTCTTGGAGATGGATTTTGGCAACCGTGTGGTTCGTGAAAAGTCGAAAGCCCCTCACCCCGTCCCTCTCCCCATCGGATGGGGAGAGGGTGGTCCCGCCCCGGCGGGATCGGGTGAGGGGTTCGATGCCGTCTCGTTGTGGGCGGTGCTCGAACATCTGGCCGAGCCGAAGCGGTTTGTGGAGAAGGCCCACGCGATTCTTAAACCGGGCGGCCTTTGCTTCGTGCTGGTGCCAAACCTGCGTTCGCTCGCCGTCCGATTGCTTGGCGCGAAATACCGCTACGTTTATCCGCTGCACTTGAATTACTTCACGGCGCAAACGCTCGCCCGCCTTTGCGCGGCACAGTTCGAGATCGTCGGGACGCGATTCACGCACTTCAACCCTGTCGTGATCTGGCAGGATTGGCGCGGTGGCGGGCGCGAGGTTTCCAACCGAGAGCGAGCCGAATTGCTCAAACGCACGACGGCTTACAGGCAGAAGCGGTGGTTGAAGCCGGTGAAATGGTGTTACGCGCTGGCGGAAAAATCACTGGCTGCGTTCGGCTTGGCGGACAATCTCGCAATGGTGCTCCAAAAGCGACTGTAGCAGCCGACGTAAGGAGGCCCTGATTCGATAGCCGATGGCAGATCAGAATGAGCCTCCTCACGTCGGCTGCTACGAAATTAGATCAACTCCACCTGCCTCGGCTTGAATGGCGCGAAGGTCAGGCGATGAATCGGGCAAGGCCCGTGCGCCGCAATGGCCGCGAGATGCTGCTCCGTGCCGTAACCTTTGTGCTCGGCGAAACCGTAGGCCGGCCAGCGTTCGTGAAACTCCAGCATCATCCGGTCACGCGTGACCTTGGCCAGCACGCTCGCGGCGGCAATGGAATAGCTGCGCGCATCGCCTTTCACGAGCGCAGTGTGGGGAAGTTCCATGGTTCGGACGGGTTTGCCGTCCACCAACACGTGCTCCGGTCGCGGTTGCAACTGCGCGAGCGCTTCGTTCATCGCACGGTGCGTGGCCTGGAGGATGTTGATGCGGTCAATCGTTTCGACGTCCACAACGGAAACCGCGAAACGGATTTCTGGGTGGGCGGTCAGCACGGCGAAAAAATCTTCGCGCTGCGATTCGGTGAGTTGCTTCGAGTCGTTCAAACCGTGCAATCGCGCGTCCACGCCCGATTCGCTCCACCGGCTCGGAAAGATCACCGCCGCGGCCACGACCGGGCCGGCCAGCGGCCCCCGGCCCGCCTCGTCCACGCCCGCCACGAGGGTGAAGCCCTTTTGCCACAACTCAGATTCATGCGCGAGACGATGCCGGTATTTCGCTGCCATTGGCGGGACGCTACATCCGACGGGTTGGGGCGGCAATTACGAACACCAAAAGCCAAACTCCAGACCTCGAAGCATTCTCAATCACCAAACTTCAAGTCGCACACGAACGCTTTGATGTTTGAGGCTTGGTTTCTCTTGGTGTTTGGATTTTGGGATTTGGTGTTTGTTCAGTGCATCGCCACCGCGCACGACCCGATACCCTTGCGGTAGTAATTGAACTGCACGTTTGGGTGATCCGCGAGCAGCGACATCGGCACAGCGGTGTCAGGGATTTTCTTCGCGATCATCAAACACGTCAGGCGCTGGCCGAACGGATTGTCGTGGTTGCCCGCCTGCCAGATGGAAACTTTGTCCGCCTTCCACGTTTCGACGGGACCGACGGAGATCGCCTGCGTCGGCACGAGCGAAATGTTGCCGCCACCGGACGTGCGCGCGTTTTGGGCCACGGTCAGCGGATGCAAATCCACCACGCGCGTCGTGAGCTTGCGATACTCGGCGGGCGTCGGCGGGTGGTTTTTGTATTTGCCCGCGCGCTTCAGCGGATCGTTGAAGGCCCAATGCTTCACGTCGCCCTGGCCGCCTTGCATTACCGCGCAACGGACACCGGCTTCCCAGCTTTGGCGATACGCGGTGGTGTCGCCCTTTGGAAAATGCAGGTTCGCGTCCGGCATCACGAGTTCCTGGCGGATGCGACTGAAACACATTTCGCGGTCGGCCTTCTCGAACGAGAGCGGATGCGTGACAGCCGCTTCCTTGCCGTCGAGAAACCACTCGTCCATGCCCCAGAAATGCCCGGAGCGGACGTTCAGTCCCAGTTCGTTCACGAGGCGCGCGACCAGTGGCAACTGTTCCGTGGGACCAATGGGACCGCATAGGCCCACTGGGTTGTCCGGCGTGGATTGTTTCCAAGCCGTGATGTATTCGAGCGCCTCGGCGAGGTAGAAGTCTTCAAGCGTGTCGTACACGACGACCTTGAAGCCGGGGCGCACGAGTTTGATCATTTTCTCCGGCGTGAGCGCGGCGGCGGCGCGGATGATGTCGTCGTCGAGCGTGGTGTAGTCCCACCAATCGGCCGAGATGGCGCTGAGTTTGCGAGGCATGGCGTGTTGGTTAGATGGTTACAAGGTTACAAAGTTACATCGCGAAACGGTGTGTGCGACATGGTGAGGCGAGTTTCAACGCGCCCGCGGGATTTTCAACAGAAATTCTTCCAGCGTCTTGTGCTAAACAGTTTCTTCGCCGGTCGCGGCTTGGCTTGGCAGGAGAAACGTTTTGATCAAATCGCCCTCGCCACAAACGATCAACTCAGGAAACCGTTTGAACCACCTCCCGTTAGGAACTTCTGGTCGAACGTCCATCCACCGCAGCATGAGCCGGAGTTGCTGGGCCGAAACGTTGCGCCGCTGGACGCGCTCCAGCAAATGAGCATACAGCGCTGGAGGCAGGTTCTGGCGGCGGATCTTTGGCATGAATCACTCGCCGTAAAATCCGCGCGTCATCGCGGACTTCAATCGAATGATTTCTGCTGGATCGTTGGAGGCAGCCAGGCGCTCCGCCAAATCACCGAGTTCATCGGCGCTGAGTTGCCGGTGTCGGGCAAGTTCAAATGCATGCTGGATCACTTTTACCTGCTCATCCGGCGGGAGGCCGTCCATTTCTTCGATCACTTTGGCCGCTGTCATGCGCGCAAACTACTCCTGACCGGGCGTGCCGACAAGTTCCAAACCGGCCGCTGTTCACAGTCTCAACCATGGTCAAACGCCGCCGTTCCGTCTCCCACGTCGACGACTTTTCCTTTGTGCGTGAGCACGCCAAGGCCATGTTCTTCATCCCACTTACAGGCAAACTCGAATCCGATGCGGGTCTGTCCATCAATCGCCTTGGCCAACACATGCACCGTGTGAGGTCTGACAAGGCGCACCAGTTCGTTTGGCTCGGAAATCTCAGGCATCTTTTCGGGATGGTATAGATCGGGGAATTCTGTGATGGGGCGGAACGATTTCCCTCCGTCGCTCGATACGGGACCGTAATAGGACTCTCTCCACTTCGGATAGGCTTCAAAAACTGCTTGCAAAACCGCGTGTTGAATCGTTGTCTCGTTGTCGAGTAGATGCTGAAAAGCCATGCATTGTTCGTCAGTCGGTTCGGTCGCGGACGGTTCGACAGGCTTCACAGAAATTCTTGATTTCCCTCCTGTTTCCACTTCCGACGCGGATTCGAAAAACTCCCATATTTCTTCAAGAGGGGCAAATCCTTTCCACGATTCCAGGCTCACCCACCCTTCCCAGAAGAACAGCTTTGGTTTTCCTTCGCCGAACTCCTCCCGAATCAGCACCGGGAATGGCGGCTTGCGCACGCCGGCCGAGTTGGCCGATACGGTGGTCATCCGCTTCCCTCGAAAGACGCTCAACAACGCGCGGATCGCCGAAAGTAATTTCAAATCAATCCTTTTTCGTAAGCTTTGTTCACCAAGTAATTGTTTCCCAACGCCTCGCGCAGCGGATCAACTTCGCTCGCGCTGAAGCCGTAATGCAAATGCCGCCGCCAGCCTTCCGCGAACTTGAACTTTCCCGACAGCCTGCCCACCAGGCGCGCCATCTCATTCACTTTGCCTCCCAAAGAATCCAATCCCTGGGTCGCGTCGAGCCAGTTCTGCTGGCTTTTGTGTTCGGCGAGCGCGGCGCGTTTGATGTCCTGCACGGACGCCGTGTTCACGAACGCGCCCGGCGCGACGAGCCGGCGCAACGGGTCGCGCAAGCTGTGCGGGATGGCGTGATAGATCGTCACATCGTAATCGGCGGTGCGGCGCGGCGGGATCGAGCGGAAGTTGGGCATGGCGTGGGCGAACGCCGCCGTCACGACAAGCCGGCACGTGTTCGTGTGGTCTTCCATGTAATCCACCGGCGAATGGGTGAGCACGACGGCGGGCCGCACCTCGCGGATCACGGCGGCAAGCCGGCGCAGAGTCCTCAACTCGTACAGAATCTCCATGTCGTTGCAGAGGCTCCCGTGAAACTGCGCCCCGAGAATCCGGGCGGCGCGTTTCGCCTCGCCGCGGCGGATGCGGCGGAGGTCCCGGGCGTTGAATTGCTGGCTGCCGCAACAGCCGTTGGCGACGTTCAGGTAATGGATCTCGTATCCGGCGCGTTCGAGCAGCACGAGCGTCCCGGCCATGTAGAACTCGATGTCGTCCGGGTGCGCGCCGATGGCGATGGCGGCGGGCTTCATTGCAAAATCCGCGATGCGGAGTGCGGAGTGCAAGTTGGTGCGACGGTCGCCCTCACCCTGACCTTCTCCCCCAGGGAGAGGGAACAGCGGGCGGGCGCCGCGTGATTTGGCCATGCGGGCCCAGCGAACTCAGACTCACGAAATCGCAAGAAGGAGAGAAAGGTTTTCCCTCTCCCCGGGGAAGCGGGCCGGCGTGAGGGCGAACGTAAACTCACTCTTTCCATGCGCCTCATTTCAACTCCGACATCTTCACGGGCCGGCCCAGCTCGGCTGATTTTTCCGCGGCAAAAATCACTTCATGCGAACGCGCCGCCTCGGCGAAACTGGTGAGCTGCATTTCCTTGCCAGCAGCCAGCGCGTTGAAGAACACCTCGAATTGCGTCGTGTATGGATGATCGGACACGTCGCCGGAATCAGTGAGTTTGAGGGAAAGTTCGCTCCATTTGTGTTTGTTCGTGCCGAGCCGGTTCGAGTGGAATTTGTTGTCGAGCAGGCTGCCTTCACTCCCCACCAGGTGCGTGTGGAAATAATACGGCTGGAGGCAGTCAATGCACGAGGCGACCTTGCCGACGCGGCCATCCTTGAATTGCAGGAGAGTGACGCTGGTGGTCGGATACTCGTAGGCTTTCAAGTCCGCGTTGGCCGATCGGGTCGCGAAGCTGAACACGCGTTCCACGTCGCCGCCCATGCAAAGCAACAGCGCGTCCAGCGCGTGACATCCGGCGGAGAGCAGCGAACTGCCACCGCCCGATTTCTTCACGTTCCAACGGAACTGCCCGTACCACGGACCGATTCCGTGATAGTAATCCACTTCGCCGTAGTGAATCCGGCCCAGGATGCCGGAATCAATCGTCGCCTTGGTCGTGAGAAACTGGCTGGAGAACCGCAACTCGAAGCAGACGCAGGTCTTCACGCGCGCCTGTTTCACCGCCTTCTGCATCGCGCGCAGGTCTTTCAGCGAGAGGCAGAGCGGTTTTTCAATAATCAGGTGCTTGCCAGCCTTGGCCGCGGCGATCACCTGCCGCGCGTGGTCCGCGGGATACCCGCAGATCGAGACGACGTGAATGGACGGGTCCTCCAGCAACTGGTCGAGGCGGTTGACCACCGTGAGATGGCAGCCGTACTGGGCGCTCAACTCCGCGGCATCGAGCGGGCGCGATGAGCAGATGGCGGTGACCTGACCCAGCGCAGTCGTGTTGACGGCCGGGATGTGGGCTGTGGCCGCCCAGCCGTAGCCCACGATGCCGACGTTGAATTTCTTCATGCGGTAGAAACGGGTTTGAACTTCGTGATGCGTGCCATGCGACAGCGTTTGCCGAAACTTGTCAAAGGAAAATCATGGTAGTGACGCAGGCGTCCCCGTCTGCGACCGTTCCGCCTGGCGTTGGAACGAGGGCGTGCGGCGGTCGAAGAATTTCGCCCCGCGAAAACTTCCGCAAATTTGTAATTCCAACTTGCCGGGTGTTGGGCTAACAAGGGCGCGTATGAAGCCTGAATCGCAACCCACCAAGGAAATTGATCCGTCGCATCAGCAAAAGCGCTCCCTGCTGCGCGTCGTCGGCCCGCTGGTCCTGGCGACCGGGTTGATCTTCCTGATCGTTGCGCTGGTGGATTTCTTCCGGGCGATGGGAAGTTTCGGCGGGCCTCCCAAGCTTTTCTGGTGTGCCTTCGTCGGGATGCCGCTCTTGTGGCTGGGGTTTGCGCTGTCGAGCGCCGGCTTCGCCGGTTCCGTGCAGCGCTACATGGCGGGCGAAACCGCGCCGGTGGCGAAAGACACGGTGAACTATCTCGCCGACGGCACGAAGGAGAGTGTCAAAACCCTCGCGGCCGCGGTGGGCGAAGGCCTGGCTGCCGGCGGCGGTCGCGCCAAGGACGTTCTCGTGCGTTGCCACAAATGCAATCAGCCGAACGAAGCCGACGCGAAGTTTTGCAAGGGTTGCGGCGCGATCCTGGCGAAAACAAAACCCTGCCCGGCATGCAACGAGTTGAACGATCCGGACGCGCGCTTCTGCGACGCCTGCGGCAAACCCCTCACCGCTTGAATGTCTGAGCCATGAAAATCGAGAGTCTCCACATCGGCATGTCCGTGCGCCATCCGCAATACGGCCTGGGCACGGTGAAAACGATTTCCGAAACCACCGCCGACGTCCTGTTCACCGACGGCAAGCGCACCGTTGAGCCGGTCGCCGCCGGCCTCGAACCCGCCGAACCGCAAGCCACCGTCAGCGGGCTGGGCGTGCCGCTCAAACAATTCGTGGACGAGACGCTGGACGTCGCGCTGCGCAAGCTGGGCCTGGAGAAACCAGACGCCGTCGTCGAGAAACTCGGCGTGCGCTGGCACGGCGGCAAACTGGTGATGCATCCCGCCGATCCGGCGTTGCAAACGAAGGAAGTGCCGCTCGAAACTTTTTTCCACAAGATTGTCATGGTCCGCAATCAGCACCGCGTGCTGGAACAAAAAATCAACGCGCACGAAAAGCTGACCGACGGCGAAAAGGTCGAGATGCAGCAATACATCACGCGTTGCTACGGTTCGCTGACGACCTTCAATGTGCTGTTCAAGGAGAAGGAAGATCAGTTCTAAAGCGCCAAACACCAAACTCCAAAGAAGCCTCAAGTCTCAAGCGCCTGATCACTCCGGGCGCCGGCTGTTTGAAGGTTGAGGCTTGGAGTTTCTTTGGGGCTTGGAACTTGTGGCTTGGAATTTCTGGCCCGTTCGTGCGCTTGCCAAATTTCGGGCGTCTGGCCATGTTGCGCCCCATGACTGGCGTCCTTGGTCGTGGCGTATCATGTGTCGCGGCGGCGGTGGCTTTGAACCTCGTTGCAGCCGGGAGGAGCGAAACCCGCCCCATCGGCGTCGCGAAAGTTGACATCACGCCCGCCTACCCGATCCGCCTTGGCGGCTACGCGGTGCGCAAGACCGAGTCGGAAGGTGTCGCTCAAAAACTATGGGCCAAGGCGCTGGCCATCGGCAGCGACCGGGAAAAACCCGCCTTGCTCATCACCGTGGACAACACGGGAGTGCCGGGCCATGTCCGGGACGAGGTCGCGCGGCGGTTGTATGGCCGCAGCAGAATTGATCCTCAACGAGTGGCGGTCTGCTCCACGCACACACATACCGCGCCTTACCTCGCAGGCTATTTGCCGACCCTCTTCGGCGAACCGTTGCCACCGGAGCATGAAGAACACGTCGAGCGTTACACACGGGAGCTAACCGACGCCATCGAGCGGGTCGCGCTCGACGCCTTGAAAAACCGCAAGCCGGGCAAACTGACTTGGGCACAAGGCAAAGCGGGCTTCGCCGCAAATCGCCGGAAGCAAAACGGGCCCGTGGATCATGATTTGCCGACGTTGATTGCGACCGACGCAAATGGAAATCTCCGCGCCATTTTTCTCAGTTATGCCTGCCACTGCACCACGATTGACCCCAAGGACAACGCCGTCTGCGGCGATTGGGCGGGCTACGCCCAGGAGTTCCTCGAACGCGATCATCCCGGCGCGACCGTTCTCGTGGCCATCGGCTGCGGCGCGGATGCGAACCCAAACCCGCGCACAGGCCTGAATTTCGCCCGGCAGCACGGCGGCGAAATCACGACCAACGTAAACCACCTGCTCTCCGGCACGCTCACGCCCGTCCGCGGCAGTCTCACTTGTCGCTCGAAAAGCATGGCACTGCCGTTCGACACGCTGCCAACGCGCCAAGAGTGGGAGACGCGCGCGAAGCAGCACGATTACGTCGGCTATCATGCCCGCTGGAATCTCGCCAAACTGGACCGGGGCGAAGCACTGCCCACGGATTTGCGTTACCTCGTGCAAACCTGGTCCTTCGGCGACGATCTGGCCATGGTGTTTCTCCCGGGCGAAGTTGTCGTGGATTTTTCACTGCGGCTGAAAACCGAATTCGATCGCTCGCGGCTTTGGGTGAACGCCTACGCCAACGACGTGCCCTGTTACATCCCGTCCCGACGTATCTGGGAAGAGGGCGGCTACGAAGGGGGCGGGGCGATGACTTACTACGGCTGGCCCACGAGACTGGCGGCTGGGACCGAAGACCTCGTAATCGGAACGGTCCACGAGTTGATGCCGAAAACATTCCTGAACCGCTCGCAACGCCGCTGAATTCCGTCCCCGGACTTTTTCATGAATTCACTTCCCCTGGCAGACCGCATTGCCGTTTGCAGTTGGTCGCTCCAGCCGGCGACGCCACAGGACCTCATCGCCAAGTTGCAGGCCACCGGCCTGAAGCGCGTGCAACTCGCACTCGATCCGCTCCGCGCCGAGCCGGCGGTGTGGGGCGGCGCGCCCGCGCTGCTCAAGCAGGACGGAGTCGCCATCGTTTCTGGCATGTTTGGATGCGTCGGGGAGGATTATTCGACTCTCGACACCATCCGGCTGACCGGCGGCATCGCGCCGGACGCGACATGGGAGCAGAACTGGCGGAACATCCAATCCATCGCGGCGCTGGCGCAACGACTGGGCTTGAAGCTCGTCACGTTTCACGCCGGCTTCCTCCCGCACGAGGAGCGTGACCCGGCCTTCGCCAAGCTCAAGGACCGTTTGTCGCGGGTGGCGGACGTGTTCGACAAACGCGGCATCGCGGTGGGATTGGAAACTGGACAGGAAACCGCGCTCGTGCTGCGTGAATTCCTGCAACAGTTGAACCGGCCCAACGTGGGGGTCAATTTCGATCCGGCCAACATGATCCTGTACGACAAGGGCAATCCCATCGAAGCGCTGCGCGCGCTCGGCCCGTGGATCCGCCAGGTCCACATCAAGGATGCGGTCCGGACAAAATCCCCGGGCACGTGGGGCGACGAGGTCGTCGTCGGCACGGGCGAGGTGGACTGGCCGGCGTTTTTCGCGGCGTTGCGCGAGATCGGCTTCACTGGCGATTGCTGCATTGAACGCGAGGCCGGCATCCAACGGGTCCAGGATATCCAGGCCGCGCGCGACCTCGCAGCGAGGCTTCAAGGCTGAACTTCATCGCTGCAAGGTTGCTCCCGCTTCCATGAAAAACAAGAAATCGAAGGGACCGGCTCGACCGGTGAACGTCGCCGTCGTCGGGCTGGGTTTCATGGGCATCACCCACATCAAGGCGTACCGGCAGATCCCGGAAGCGCGGTTGGTGGCGGTTTGCGACGCCGTGCGATTGCCGGTCAACGGCGTGCTGCCCGGCGTGACCGGCAACATCAGCGGTTCGGAGGCGCTCGACCTGGGTCGCAACGTCAGAGTGTATCAAAAACTTGAGGACCTGCTCGCGGACGGCGAGGTCGAACTGGTGGACCTGTGCGTCCCGACGCCGTTGCATCCACAGCAGGCGATCGCCTCCTTGCGGACCGGAAAACACGTCGTATGTGAAAAGCCCCTCGCCCGCACCTCGGCGCTAGCCCGCGAGATCGTGAGCGCGGCGAAGGCTGCCAACGGATTCTTTCTGCCCGCCATGTGCATGAGGTTCTGGCCCGGTTGGGCCTGGCTGAAGGAACTGGTGGACAACCAGACCTACGGCAAGGTCTTGACCGCGCGCTTCCGCCGGGTTTCGGCGGCGCCGGGCTGGAGCCAGGCCAGTTATTTCAAAGGCGGCGATTCCGGCGGGGCGCTGCTTGACCTCCACATACACGACACGGATTTCGTCCAGTTTCTTTTTGGCCGGCCACGGAGCGTTTATTCCACGGGCCTGAGCCGGTTCAGCGGCGCGATAGACCACGTGGTGACGCAATACCAGGTGGCCAACGGAGCGACGGTTCACGCCGAAGGCAGCTGGCTGCTCACGCAGGGCTTCAACATGTCCTACACGATGATCTTCGAGCGGGCGACGATTGATTTCGACAGTGCGCGCGGCGCCGACGCCCTGCGAGTGGACGAGCCGGAGCGACCGTCGCGCACGATCAAGGGCGACGGCTCGGACGGCTACACCGGCGAATTGCGCCACATGGTTGATGCCATTCTGGGCGGCAAACCGCCGACGATCGTGACGGCGCAGGACGGCTTGAGCGCGGTGGAAATCTGCGAGGCGGAGGAGGAATCCGTGCTGACGGGCAGAGTGGTGGCAGTTTGATCCGCGGCAGCCGCCCCCAGTCCGCCGTCGCGGGCGGCGTGCCTATTCGGCCTGCTCGACTTCGAGAAAGCCGTGCAACTGCCTGATGCGGGTGGGGTGGCGCATCTTGCGCAGCGCCTTGGCCTCGATCTGGCGGATGCGCTCGCGCGTCACGCGGAATTGCTTCCCGACCTCCTCCAGCGTCCGCGAGTAGCCGTCGCCCAATCCGAAGCGCAACTCCAGCACCCGGCGCTCCCGTTCCGTGAGGCTGGTCAGCACGTCGTTCAACTTGTCTTTCAACAGACTGAAGCTCGTGATGTCCGAGGGGTTGTCGGTTCCCTTGTCTTCGATGAAATCCCCGAAGTTGGTGTCTTCACCGTCGCCGACGGGCGACTGAAGCGAAATGGGCTGTTGCGCCATTTTGAGCACGGCGCGGACGCGGTCCACGGGCAACTGGGTTTCGTCGGCGATCTCCTCGGGTGTGGGTTCGCGGCCGAAGTCCTGCAACAACTGTTTCTGGGCGCGCATCAGCTTGTTGATCGTCTCGATCATGTGGACCGGGATGCGGATGGTGCGGGCCTGGTCGGCAATCGAGCGGGTGACGGCCTGGCGGATCCACCAGGTGGCGTAGGTGGAAAACTTGTAGCCGCGCCGGTATTCAAATTTTTCGACGGCCTTCATCAGACCCATGTTCCCCTCCTGGATGAGGTCGAGGAAGGAGAGGCCGCGATTGGTGTATTTCTTCGCGATGGAGATCACGAGACGCAGGTTGGCCTCGACCATCTCGGACTTCGCCTGGTGCGCTTTGGCGAGGTAATGCTTCAACTGGTCGTAGGCCCGGAGGTAATCCTTGCAGGGCAGCCGGACGAATTCCTCGAGCGCGTGGACTTTGCGCTGTTCGGAGTGAAGGATGGCATGTTGCTCGGGTGACTTCTGGTGGGCTTTCAACTGATCCATCAGGCGCACGCTCAGTTGAAACTTGTCGTGGATGTTCTCCGCGACCTGCGTCATCTCCTCGATGACCTTTTGCTTGTAAAAGAATTTCGGGAACGTCTTCTGGAGCTTCTGATCCAGGCGGCGGAAGGCAGTAAGCGCCCGGGCGCGCGCCGGGCGGGTCGTCGCGTTCCGCCAGGCGGCGTACTTCTCGTCCACCCGCTGATCCAGCGCGCGGGCCTGCTTGATGACGGCGCGCAAATCCCGCAGGTGTCGGTCGCGGCTGTCAATTTTCTTGTCGAGAATGACGCGATCGAAGCGTTCCTTGGGCGGTTCGGAGAGCAGTTTCTCGGCGAGGGCGATGTGTTCCTTGCCGGCAAAGCCGAAGCCGCAAATGATGCGCCGCACTTCATCTTCAGCGGACTCGATGCGCATGGAGATTTCGACCTCCTGTTCGCGGGTGAGCAATGGCACCTGGCCCATCTGCTTGAGGTACATCCGCACCGGATCGTCGAGGATGTCCAGCCGGGATTTCTCCTCCTCCTCCGGATCGGGGGCGCGGACGCGGTCCACTTCCGCCTGATCCACGATGTCAATGTCCAGGCCCCGGAGTTTGACGTAGATGTCGTCGAGCTCCTCCCGGCTGACTGTGCCATCGGGGAGCGCCTCGTTGACGTCGCCATAGGTGAGGTGGCCCTGCTCCTGCGCCAGGCGGATGAGTTCCTTGATCTTGTCGGCGACCTCGGCGCCGTTGGCGCGCTCGGCTCCGGCGATGAGACTGGGTGCAGGAGCGACCACCGGTTTCGGATGGCCATGACCGTCGCGAGTCTTCCGGCCTGCCGGGTGCCGGACTGAAGCGTTTGCGGATCGGTCGCCGGCGCGGCTGGCTGCGGGGGGATCGGCCTTGGTGACGGACCGGCGGACCTGCGACTTAGACATAGCGGCTCAAGACACGGCGATTCACAACTCTGAGATTGGTACGGCAATATGGAAAGCGTCGCCCCGGGCGTCAAGTGGGGAAAAGCATTTTTTGAAGCCTGCCGTTTGCCCGCCGATGCCGTGGCGGAATGTCGGCGCGTTGAGCGACGAGGACCTGAAATCGCTTTTTGCTTATTTGCGAAGCATCCCTCCGATCCGCAACCGCGTCCCCGAGCCGGTCACGCCGGATCGCGTCGCGGCGGAGTAGCGGGGCGGTCCGGCTGCTCACTCGTGACCGCGAGGCAGGAATAGCGCAGCACCGGCGGCAGGCAGAAACAGAAAACCGGCGTAGAACAGGGCGGTGCGGTAATCGCCGAAGTTCGAAAACAAGCCGAAGAACACCGTGCCGAACGCCGCGAAGATGCGTCCGATGTTGTAGCAGAATCCGGCGCCGGTCGTGCGCAGCAGCGTCGGGAAGAGCGGCGGCAGAAACATCGTAAACAGCCCGAACACGCCGGACCAGAATCCGACCGCTGGCAGCCAGAACCGTGTCAGCGCCGGAAGCGAATGTTCCGTGCCGAACGCGAAGGCCATTGTCACTACGAAGCCGGCAAACATGCTGACGATGGCCGCGCGCCAGCCGATCCTCCTGGCCAGGGCGCCGGCCACGAAGTTCCCCACGATGCTGACGCCGATGATCCAGGCGAAAGTGATGGCAACGAGCCTGTCCCGTTCCAGACCGCCCATAGCGACGACCGCGGGCAGGCTGCGGACGTGCTGGGCCTGCCAAAACATGAATGCCCACCACCCTGACAGCGAACAGGCGCACACCGCGATGGAAAGGAGCGTGATCCGCCGGGCGCCCGCCCCGAACAGTTCGCTCACGCGGGGCTGCTTGCTGGTGGCTTTTGCCGCGTGCCACGCCTCCGGTTCGGGCACGTGCCGGCGAATCCAGAACACGAGCAATGCGGGCACGACTCCGATCAGAAAGATCCAGCGTGGATGTTGTCCGCCCAACAGTACTCCGGTCAGGCACGCGCCGAGCACGCCGATGTTGACGCCGGTCTGAAGCACCGCCGCCGTCCAGGGCCGCCATCGCTTCGGCCAGGTTTCCGCCAGCAGCGTCGAGCCGACCGCCCATTCGCCGCCGATGCCCAAGGCGGCCAGAAAGCGGAAGATCAGCAGATGCCACCAGGTCTGCGCGAAGAACGACAATCCGGTGAACACCGCGTAAGTCAGCACCGTGAGACTCAACGCCCGCGAGCGGCCCAGCAGATCGCCGAGCCGTCCGAAAAACCCGCCGCCCAGCGCCCAGCCGATCAGAAACGCGGCTTGAATCCACGAGCTTTTCTCCTTCACCTCCAGGTTGCCCGTCTGCGAACGCGCGAGGAACACCTCAAATTCATCGCGGGAAACTTTTCCGTTGCCATTGCCGTCAGCGAGCCGGAACTCACCGCCGCGCTGCCACTCCGCCTGGAAGATGCTTCCGTCGCGGTTGGCGTCGAGTTGTGCGAACTCCGCGTGGAACGATTTCCCGTTGATCAGGATGGCCACGAACGCCGTGGCCACGAGCGTGTAGAGATGCATGTCCAGCCCGTCGAACAGCCAGCCCAGCCACGCCGCAATGCCGGATTTCCATTGCTGCGGCGAGAGCGAACGAAGACTGGGAGAGTCCGCGTGGTCCAGTAACGTCATTCCTGCTGGCTTGGCGTCGGCGCGGTCCATGTGGCGAATGGCGCGCATGGTGGCCAACCGCTGGTGCGAGACGAGCGAAAAATCTCCTCCGTCGAATCGAGGTCAGCGCTGGGTTCTCTGCCCGGGCTGCGGGACTATTCCACGAACTCCAAGACCCCGAACTTCTCCGGTGTGTGGAACGTGCCGGTCAGCGCCGGACTCCAGGCGAGGAAGGCGTTGTTGGCCCGGTCGCAGCGGAAGAAATTCAGCCGCCATTGGACACCGGTCCGCGGCGCGATGCCTCCCAGGGATTTGAGCGGGATGCGCATTTCGCAGGTCCAGCGGCGGGCTTTGCGGTCCACGCGCACGGCGGTTTGGAAGCCGCTGCTCCACGCAAAATCGCCTCGGCCTGCGTCGAGCGTCAGATCAAGCTTCTCGTTCGTGGGCGCGACTTCGTATTCCGAGTAGCGCCGCAGATGTTGCGGGTCGGTGGCGATGAACGCCTCGACAACGTCCCGATCCCAGAGGCTCATGCCGCGCTCATTCCCGTGCCGCTCCTTGTCGAATGTCGGCGGCTCGAACACGGTAAGCTCCGTGAACGGGCACTCGTAGCCGAGATAGAGCGAGTCGCCAGACCAGAGCACGCGCACGGCGGTGGCCACCTCGGGCAAGGCGGAGTAATCGCCGGAGGAGTATTCCATCACAGCGGGCTTGGCCGTTTGCCAGACCGGCTCTTCCAACGCGCCGTCCGGCGTGAAATCCTGGCTGATGCGCCGCGCGCGCACGACGGGCAACGGCAGCGAGCGCGCCAGCAGTCTGCGGGCGTTGTCGAAATAGACTTTTCGCAGCACGGTGGCGGGCAGGCCGATGGAACTGATGGTCCAATCGCCCTGAATCGGCGTCATGTGCGGCCAGTTTTTGTCGCGGGTTTCGAGCCAGCGCCATTCCTTGGAGAAGAACACCTCGGCGTCGGCGTCCGTCGGCGGCGGTTCGTTGCCGCTGCTGCCGAGGATCAACTTGTTATACACCTGGAAGTCGGTCGCGAAAATGATGCGGTCCTGATGTTTGAGGAACAACCGGCGCACCCGATCGGGATCGTGCCGGCCAATTTCTGGGATGCGCGCGGCGAGGTCGGCGTTCATGTTCGGATGACGGTCGAGGGATTGTTCGACCCAGTCGAGGTCCTCGGCGTTGTTGGCGAAGTGGACGCAGACGAACTTCGTCTTGGGATGCCGGCCCATGACGCGGTTAAGCGCCTCGAGCAATTCCATGCGCGGCGCGTACTTGTTCGTGTCGCCAAACCACCAGTTGGGGTGGTCGCCCAGTTCCTTCCAACGCTCGTTCCGCGGATTGTAGGGTTCCCAAAACGCCTTCGGATCGGCGACGTGGATTGAGACGGGCATGTTCAATTCGCCGCAACGCTGCCACATCGAATCAAGTTTGGGGTCGTCAATCTTGACCGCCTTGCCCGAGCGATCGCGGATGGTCAGGCCGAGGCGTTTGTATTCCTTGAAACCCGCCGCGCCGAGGCGGTGGCCCTCCTCGATCTGTTTCGCGGCGCGCTCCGCAAAGTCCGGATCGTCCCATCCGCTGTAATCGAGATTCATGTATTGGAGGAAACGCCCGGGAACCAATGCGTCCATCAAGGTCTTGTTCCGTTCGAACTCGGAGGGCTGGTCGGGCTTGGGGCGTGTGACCGTGCCGCCGCTGAGATTCACCACGAGGCCGACGCCGACGGCGTCCACGATCTTCATCGCCCGCGTGACGTGTTGCGTCGTCCCGTTGATGTGCTGGTGTAGGTCAACGATGCGGTGTCCAGCGCGCCACTCATCGGCCTGTGGCGACAGGCGGGTTGCCTCCTCAGCCGCAGCGGTGCAGGCCAGCGCTGCGGCAAGGAGGGTGATGGAAATTCTCATGCGTGAGTTAATGCTTGCGCGGAGCATAGGCGGACGGCTGAAAGCGGAAAAGGGCAATCTGGTCCTGCGGATGTTGTGGCGGTTGCCGGTGGACAGCACGAGATGCGAGGCATACGCTTTGGCCGGGCAAAGTGCATGAGCCATTTCTGGATTCAGATCGCTGCGTTGTTCCTGCTGGCAGGCTGGCTGGCATTCAATCAATTCCAGCGGCAACGGCGGCGGCGGCGGGTGCTCCAGGCAATCGGATGGGATGGCCACCCGATTGACTCGTCTGAACTGCGGCAGCGTCTGTGCCAGGTCCGACAACACTACGCCACCATCGTGCGTGGCCGGCCCCGTCACTCATTCCAACAGAGATGCCGGCGTGCTTTGGTCCGGCGATCGTTGGAACCCCGTCTCCGCATCATTTTCCCGCAGGAATGATCGCCGGAGAGTTTGTGGTTGCGGGCGGGGCGTTCGTCGCCGTGGAGGCGGGCGGCGGCTCGGGCCCAAGGCCCAGTTCCGTGCGCAGCACGGCGCGCATCTCGAAAGTGAAAACACCGTCCGGCATGAGCAATCTTTCCAGGACCTTCTTCTCGGTGTCTTCAACGGGCGGCAGACCTATGCGCGCCTCGTTTCCCTTGATGGCGTTCATGTAGGCGGTCCAGACGCGACGTGAAAGGACACGATAGCCGGCGTAGAGATCGCGTTCGGCCAGCACCAAAGCGCGATAGGCGCTGATTGTGAATCCTTCGATGGCCGATTGGATGCGGTCCCGGTCGGTTTCTTTCACGTCTTCCACCACGTGCGCCACGACGTATTCATCCAGGGTCAACTGGCTGGGAAGCGAGTTGGGGTTGTTGTCGAGGATGGTTTTATTGGGATACTTGGTGGCGAGGTATTGATACCACTGCGCGGCGTCGGCCCGGCGGTCGTGGACATAGAGAAAATAGACCGCGTCGCGCAGCAAATTGCGATGGGCCTTGCTGATGTGCTCGCGATTCGGGGCGTCTTCTTCCATCGCCTCCTCGTAGGCGGCGTTGACTTTGGGAATAATGTCCAAGTTGGGGCCGAACTCGAACGCATGCACGAAGGGATTCTCGATCAGCTTGCCGCGGCGGAAGCTGAGTTGCATGGATTGATAGATCGCGCGGCGCAACTGGATCAGGTCGTCCGGCTTGACCTTGGTCGGATTCTCACGGGCGGTTTGCAGCCCCCGGGCGCCCCAGTAAATGGCGTGCGCCTCCGGCAGCCGCCATTCGAGCGGGCCGTAACGCTCGTTGACCTCTTTCATGCACACCGGGTCCATCTTGTAAACGTTCCTCAGCAGCGTCAGCCGCCGTCGCGCGTCGTCCGTCTGCGGGTGAATCAATTCCTCGAGATTGGGCCGGGCCTTGCCGAAGACCTCGGCCATTTCATTGGCCCACGCCTGTTTGTAATGCATGTTGGCGTCGTCGAGGTTCGCGCCCATCTTGTGCTGGAAAAACCACGCCAGCTCGCGGTAAATCAGCACCTCGTTGGGGTTGTAGAGCAGCCCTTCGTCGCGCAGCAGCACGATGCCCGCCCGCACCCAGCGCCAGCGGTCGGTGTAAACGCCCGGGGCGTTCTCCTTGAACTTCACCGAAATGTTGTAGGCCATGTTCCAGGCCTGATGCACCCAGACCTGCGGAAAATGCGGCTCGAGCTTCGTGATCCAATCGGCGAGCTGCTGCATCTCGAAAAACTTGTCCTCGTCCTGCAATTCCGTCATGCGGATCCAGAGCGCATTGGCGATCAATCCGCGGAATCCGCCGAGCGCCACGGTCGTGAAAGCGAGCACCGGCGGCGCGTTCTTCAGCGGCTCGACCCGTGTCAACCCGAGCCGGTTGCGGTCGCGATTCAACGCCTGCTGCACCCACGACGCGCCACAGAGCAGCGCGAATGCGAGCGCGATCAAACTCACTTTTTTCAAACGACCGGACATTCTTGGACTTCAGACTTCAGATTTTAGACTCAAGGCTCAGGACTCAGGCTCCAGGACTCAGGACTGATTCTGGGCCGTCGCCAGTTCGCGCCGCGTGAAAGACCAGACGCCGAACACGCCCAGGATGCCACCGAGCAACAACACGATTTGTCCAACGGCCAGACCGAGTTCGCTCCAAGTGATGCTGCGCCCAGTGCTCAACGAATCAATCGGCGAAAAATTCTTCGCCAGGTTGATGACCTTGAGAATGACTCGGAACGCCGGGATGATGACGAGGTCCGCTCCGCTTGGACCGGACGAGCCGTGCTCCGGATCGAAGCCGAACACCGAACCTTCGGAGACGGCATTGGCCAGCGTGCCGCTGGACAGCGTCATGGCCAGCACGGCGAGCGACGCAAACGCGGCCACCGGAAACGAAAGGAAACTCGCCGCTGCCAGCCCGAGCGCGGCCAGCAACGCCATCCAGCAGAAAATGATCCCCAGCCCACGCGCAAAGTTCAGTCCGAACCCGCCCTCGCGATACAACACTTCCATGCCGTCTTCGAGGGGAAACAGAAGCACGGTGTTGTTGGGATTCACGAATACGACGGTCAACCGTCCATTTTCGTCGAACAGATTGGGCGGGATTTGGAATTCGTGAAACGTGTCCGGCGCGAGGCTCATCGGTGCTTCGGTGCGCCAGAAGCGCGTGGATTCCGAGACGCCGACGTGCCAGAGCGCGCCGAACGTGCCGGAGGGACTCTTGTCTGCCGAGTTGAACTTCACTCGCAAAAAGAGCGGCTGGTCGCGGAGGAAATGTTTGGCGAAACCGAGTTCGATCTGCCAGGGCCGGTACGTTCCAGGCGGGACGATCTGGTATCCGGCTTTCACCTGTTCGAGGATCTGGCGCTGCACCTCCGGCATGTCGGCCACGGTCACGGCCGCGGTTTTGAGCCGTTCACGCAACCGATTGGCAGCTTCGCGCGTGATCTCCGCGGAAAAGTCCGGTTCCTTGGCCGAACCGCGGGCAACGAGGACTTCATTGCGCAGAATCCTTTGTTCAGCCTCGGGCAGCTTCGTCGCGCGCCACTGGAGCAGCGCGAAGACGCTCGCGCCCGAAATCGCCAGCAACGCCGCGTTGAGCGAGAGGATGCCCAGCCATTTGCCCAGCCAGATTTGCCAGCGCGCGATGGGCTTCACCGCCACGACCTGCATCTGGCATTCCTCGATGTCGCGCGCCAGCGTCCCGCACGCGAGCCAGAGCGTGGACAGCCCAAGCAACGCCGTGATGGTGCTCAACGTGTAGGTCAGCAAAATCTGCGTGAACCCGCGCGCCGTCCCGTCGTCCTTGATGAGAATCGGCAACCCGACCACCGACGCGAGCAACAACACCGCGATGACGATGAACAGCCGGAAACGGAAGGCGGCTTTCCAGGTCAACCAGGCGATGGCGAGCAGGCGTTGCATCGGTCAGAAATCCGAAATCCGAGGGTCGAAATCCGAAAGAAATCCGAAGACCCGAAATCCGAAAAGCCGGCCAGTCCATGCACGGTCTGACCTTTCGGATTTCGCATTTCGGAATTCTTTCGGGCTTCGGATTTCGGACTTCGGGTTTACTTTCATTTCTTCCCCTCCAGCAGCGACGATAGTTTCTCGTCGGCCTTCGACAAATCCGCCGACTCTTTCTCCGCCGGCGGCGCCGGTTTGGCCATCGCCGGCGCTGGCTCGGACTTCGTCAACGCCTCCAGCTTCTTCTCGTCCACAGCAGGCTTCACTTCCACCGCTGGCGCTGGCGACGCGGGCGCGGCTTGCGGCAAAATGAGTTTCTCCAAAACTTTGTCCGTCGCCGGCTTCGTTTCGGCATCGCCGCGCAAATACGCCGCGACCTTCGCGCCGGATTGCGCGCCGCTCGTTTCCTGCGCCGCGCGCTTCGCCTTCTCCACCACTTCGAGGAAGTAGCTCTCCAGGTTTTGCGTCGGATTGTCCACGCGCACCTTGTCCGTGGCCACGTCCTTGCGGAGAATTTCCAGCACGCGCTCCATCGTTTCGCGCGGCAACACCGGTGTCGTGATGCGCAGCGTGTCGGGCTTGGTCAGAAGCTCCTTCAACGTGCCCATCGCCTGGGACTTGCCGCCGTATAGAATCACCACGCGATCACACACATCTTCGACGTCCGAAAGCAGGTGGCTGCTCAAAATCACCGTCTTGCCGCGCCGCGCCAGCGCGAGGATGAGGTCCTTGATCTCGCGGCAGCCGATGGGATCAAGGCCGGAGGTCGGTTCGTCGAGGATGACGAGGTCGGGATCGTTGATGAGCGCCTGCGCGAGGCCGATGCGGCGTTGCATGCCCTTCGAGAATTCGCCCACTGCGCGCGTGCGCGTCTGGCTCAAGCCGACCATTTCCAGCAATTGCTCCGCGCGATTGTCGCGGTCGGCCTTGTTCAGATGAAACAGGTTGCCGAAGAAATCCAGCGTCTCGCGCGAGTCGAGGTAGCGGTAGAGATACGATTCCTCCGGCAGATAGCCGATGCGCGATTTGGTTTGCACGTGCCGCGGCGAATGGCCGAAGACCTCGATGTGCCCCTTGGTCGGATAGAGCAACCCGAGCATCAGCTTCACCGTGGTGGACTTGCCCGAGCCGTTCGGGCCGAGCAGGCCGAACACCTCGCCGCGCCGCACGTCGAAATCCACGTTGTCCACCGCGCGCGCCTTGGGCCGGCCCCAGAAATCCTTGAACACCTTCGTCAGCCCGCGGACGGAGACGATGACTTCGCCGTTGGATTTTTGATTTCCAATTTTGGATTGCGGATTTGGTTCGGTAAGAGTCATGTGTCAATAATTCTAGCCAGTGTTTCTCGCCCACTTGCGCAGTACAAGCGCCAGCCCAGATTTATCGATTCGCTTTTCGGCAACATCTATCATTCCAGTGTAAATTGTTCCATCGTCCTGCAGAACACTTTGACCATTAAGAGCGAGGCCTGAAATCGCTGCTGCTACTGCGGTCCTTTTGTTTCCGTCCAAGAACGGCTGCGATTCTGCCAGATGATAGGCACATGTCGCCGCGATCGCGAAAGCGTCACCGCTCCGATACAAGTATTCATTTCGTGCGGCGGCTAACGCGGCTTCAATTTGGCCGGGTTCCCGAACTTCAAAAGTTCCCCCGAACCGCTTGATGGCCTCGTCGTGCAGATAGAAAACTTCGTCTGCGCTTAAGAATCTAGGTTCACTCACAAGCCTATTGTGCGAGCTTGCGGAATAGCTCGGTGTTGCTGGTGAACACTTCATCAGCCGTACGTTTGAATTCCTCGCTAACTTTGGCTTCGCCGCTGAGTTTTTCGGCGCGCTCATCTGCCCGGACGAACGCCACGACCTTCTGCTGCTCCTCGCGAGGTAGTTTCTTAATTTGCTCGATGACTTCGCTGGCGTTCATGGAAGCATCTTTCAGCTAATTCGCCCTGCGTAAAGGTTGGCCATCGGAAACACGAGGTCGAAATCGTTCCAATGCAGAACGCCGTCTTCGACCGTAAAGTCCTTGAATCGCTTTAGGTCGATATAGGCGCGAATGGCTGGATGCGCCGAGCCTTTCAGGAACGGTTCAAAATCCACCGTGCTCACGTGGCCGTCGCTAAATCGGATTCCCAGCTTGTAACCGGTGACGTGGCGCACCGCCGCGATCTGCACGACCTTCGGCATCTTCGATTTCTTTTTTTCTTCCAGCGCGATCATTTCAGTTTTCTGGTAATGTTCTCAGCCTGCACAGGCCTATGGTGAACAAAGAAGTCCACCCACTTCTGAACTATATCGTCCGCGCGGCGCGAAACAAGCAGTTCAAAGTCCGCCAGGGTCCTGCCCGTGAGCGGCCTCATGCCTTGAACGGGAACAATCCGGATGTCCGTGACCACGCCGTTCACAATGATGAGGTCAGCCTTGCTCTCGCGGCCCTGATAAAAGCCGTGAACGTGAACCGGCTCGTGGTCGTTCGCATAAAAATAGATTCGCAGTCCGAAGTAGTCGTAAAGTTTCGGCATACTCTTTCCGGCTCACGCCGTCTGCGGCACGAGCTGGCCGGGTTGCGCGCCGCTGTCGCTCTTCGGCGCGATCGGTTCAGGATGATAATGCTCCAGTTCCTCGCCTTTGCGCACGAGACGGGCGCTGTTGAAGATCACGATCAGCGAGCCGACGTTGTGCAGGATCGCCGCGACGATCGGGTTCAAAAAGCCAAACGCCGCCGCGCTCAGGCCGACAATAATGAACAGCACCCCGAACGAGAAATTCTGGTTGATCACCGCGCGCGTGCTGCGCGAGAGCTTCACCAGGAACGGCAGCCGGCGAAGGTCGTTGTTCATCAGCGCAATCGTCGCGCTGTGGATCGCAACCTCGCTGCCCGCCGCGCCCATCGCGATGCCGATGTCGCCCGCCGCCAGCGCCGGGGCGTCGTTCACGCCGTCGCCGACCACGGCCACTTTGTAGCCCTTGGCCTTCACGCCGCGCACGAACTCAACTTTGTTCTGCGGCAGACATTCACCCTTCGCTTCTTCGCAACCGATCTCCGCCGCGACGCGCGTGGCGACGGGCTGGCGGTCGCCGGAAATCATCGCGATGCGGCGCACGCCGGCTTCCTTCAACTCGGCGAGCGATTCCTTCGCCTCAGCGCGGGTCTGATCCTGCAAACCAACCCAGCCGATGCACTTCCCTTCGCGCGCGACGAAAATCAAACTCCAGCCTTCGGTTTCGTTCAGGTCAACGGACTTCTCGAAGCCGTGATTCACGCCATTGTCCTTGAGCCACTGCGCGCGGCCAACCAAAACTTTCGCGCCGCCCACGTCTGCCTTCACGCCGCGACCGGCGGTCTCGGCGAAATCCTTCGGCTCGACCAGCGGCACGCCGGCTTCGGTCGCGATTTGCGCGAGGGCTTTAGCGGTGGGGTGATTGGAATATTTTTCAGCCGACGCGGCGATGCGCAACAGCTCGGCGGGTTTCACGTCGCCAATCGGCATGAGGCGGCTCACGGCGAGTTCGCCGGTTGTGAGCGTGCCGGTTTTGTCGAAGATGAACGCGTTGATCTTGGCGGCAGCTTCGATGTCGGCGACGTTTTTGATCAAAATTCCGAGCCGCGCGGCGGCAGAAAGCGCGGCGACCATCGCGGTGGGCGTGGCGAGGATGAACGCGCATGGGCACGCGACGACGAACACAGCAATGACGCGGTTGAGGTCATGTGTGAACGCCCACACGAGCGCACCGATGACGAGCACCAGTGGCGTGTAGAAGCCCATATATTGGTCCACGATTTTCTGGATCGGGAGCTTGGTCTTCTCGGCGGCGAGGATAAGTTCGCGCACGCGGCCCAGCGTGGTGTCCGTGCCGGCGCGGGTGACTTTGATTTCCAGAACGCCAGTGAGGTTCTGCGTACCGGCGAAAACTTCGTCGCCGGATTTTTTGTCCACGGGGAGCGATTCGCCGGTGATCGTTGCCTGATTGAACGAGCCTTGGCCATTCAGGATCACGCCGTCCGCCGCCACGTTGTCGCCGGGGCGGATGCGGATCACGTCACCGATTGCGAGTTCGCTGGCGGCTACTTCCTCTTCTTTGCCGGCGCCGATGATTCGCCGCGCTTTGGTGGGCGTGAGTTTGATGAGCGATTCAATCGAAGCCCGCGCGCCCTCCGCCGTGCGCGTCTCGATGATCTCACCCATGAGCATGAAGAAAGCGACGACACCGGCGGTCTTGTAATCGCCCGAGGCAAACGCGGCGAGGACGGCGATAGCGACGAGTTCGTTGATGCTTAGACGCCCGACCCGCAGATCGCGGATTGCCACCGTGACGATGGGGATGCCAAGGATGATGGCGCCGATCATACCGCTGGCGCTGGCCACGGTGTGGGCCGACTCGAATGCCCAGTCCACGATGAAGGCGTTGATGACGAAGACGATCCCCAGCAACGTTTGCCAGAGGCGGACGGGCGCGTGTTCGTGATCGTGACCGCAGGCGGCACAGGACTCGGCCCGAGCGGCGTGATCGTGCCGGCTCAACAACGAGGTGACTTGCATAACAGACAAGGTTTCATCGTTACATGGTTACATCGTGACAGAAAGAATCATGGGCCTGGGCCTTCCGTTTTTCGCTTTGGCGGTTCGCGGTTCAGCAGAAGCCGCAGTTCAAGGGGCCGCCCGTCGGCGCTGGTCGGCAGAAACATCTTGTCCTGCGCGTTGGTGAACACGCGGGCCATGGTTTCCACGAGACGCTGTTGAACGAACAGGTCCGGATTGGCCACGTATTTCGGCAGGAGCCGCCGGAAATTCTCCGCGTCCGAAGTGACGTCCTGGACCAGGCGCGTGCGGTCGGCCTCGGCGGTGTTCACTACGGCCACGGCCTGGGCGCCGGCCTTGTTGATGACCTGGCTTTCGTAACTGCGCGCCTCGTTCAGCGCCTTGCTGCGGCCCAAGCCGGCGGTGACGACGTTGTCGAAGGCCTGTTTCAACTGGCGCGGCGGCCTCCCTTGGACGACGCACAAATCCACCGCCACGCCGAGCCGCTGTTCCTGGACGAGCTGGGCGACGCGGCGCCGCACGGCGTCCTGGAAAGCGAGCGCGTCGTTGAGAAGCAGGTCATCCGCGGTGAAGCGAGCCGCCGAGTGCAACAGCGCGTTGTTCAGCGCGTTCTGGACGGCGTTGGAGGCGTTGACGAATTCGAACACGTAGCGCACCGGTTCCTCGATGCGATAACTGAGCGTCGCGCGGGCGTGGACAATGTTGCCGTCCGCCGTCAGGAGGTAACCGTCCACCGCGGGATTGAGCGAAGCGCCGGCGGGCGGTTCGGTGCCGGCCAGTTCCATCTCCGGCGTCGTGGCGTACCAGCCGACCGTGGATGTGATCCGCTGAATCTCCGCAATCGGGATTTTCTTTACCTCGTCAATCGGATAAGGCCAGGCCCAATGCGCGCCGGCGCCAAGGAGCGCCTTCTCGCCTTCACCGACCGGCTTGCCGAATCGGAGCTTGATCGCCTTTTCCTGCGGGTTGACGGTGAAAATGCCCGAGAACAGAAACACCGCGACCAGCACCACCATGACGACCTTGACGATGGCGAAACTGCCACGCAGCGTCTCAGCCAGCGCCTGGGAGCCGCTGTCCATCCCGTCGGGGCGGGAGGTCGCGCTGGGCGGGGTTTGTGGGTCGTTGCTCATCGCGATTACTTCGCCGGCCGGTTGGTGGTCACTCCGCTGAACAGATCGAACGGCGGCGTCCGCGTGTCGAAAATCAGCGTGGTGCGTTCCTTGAGCGATTCCTCGAGCGCCTCGCGGCGCAAAAGGAAATTGGCGAGTTCGGGATTCTGCTGGAAAACCGGCAACACCTCGGCGGCCACCGCCTCGCCCCGCCCGCGAATCTGCCGGGCTTCCCCATCCGCGCTGGAAATCATCTCGGCCGCCTTGCGGTCGGCGGCGGAGCGGATTTTCTGCGCCTCGGCCTCGCCCTGGGATTGCAGGTCATCGGCCAGCCGTTTTCGCTCGGCGGACATGCGGTCGAAAACATTTTGCGTCACGCTCTCGGGCAGGCCGAGTTTCTTGATGCCGAGGAACTCGATCTGGATGCCGCAGTTGTTGACCAGGAGCTGCGCCTGGGCGATGGCCTTGATCTCGGACTCGATGGCGTCGAATTTCAGTTCCTTCTCCTGGGCATTCACGAAGTCGGAGAGCGGGTGCTTGCCGATGATGGCGGTCTTGGCCTGGCTGACAATGCCTTCGAGCATCCGTTCGGCGGCGGCCACCGAACCGCCAGCGAACTTCGGGAAAAAAGTTTTCGCGTCAGTGATGCGCCAGCCGACATAGACCGTGGTGAGGAGGTTGTTGTTGTCGGCCGTGAGCGTCTCGGTGAACTTGTCCTCGAAGTTCTGGATGCGCTTGTCCAACTTGTAAACCTTTTGCACCGGCCAGGGCCATTTGAAGAACGGGAAGGCGCGCGGCTCGGAGATTTCGCTGGTGGTCTGGCCAAACGTGGTGACGACGGCGACCTCCGAAGTCCGCACCTGGAAGGTGAACAACAGCAGCGCGAAGATCAGAATCAACAACGCGCCGACGATGAGGGTGAGCAGATTCCGTTTCATGGCGTGGTCAGGGGTTCAGAAAAAAGGGCGCAGTGGAGTGGTGAGCCAAACCGGTGTGGATGGCCCCGACGGGCGTTCGTTTCGATGTTGGATCGCATCATCGTTCATTTCTTTGCCTCCGGCACGGCACCGGAAACTTTCTGGAAATACTCGTCCTCGATCCGTTGTTGCAGATCGAAGGTGATGACGACCTGCGTGTTGGTGGCGAGCAGCACGTATTTGCGCGCCCTGGCAACGGCGTGCGGGAAGGTGCGCAGCAGGGCGCGCTGCTTGTAAACAGAAGGCGCGGCATTGAACGCGGGAAGCTGGTTGGTGAACGCGGCGGCGCGCGCCAGCGCCGTTTGTTCCGACCGCAGGCGCGCCGCTTCGGCGGTGTTGGTGATGGCGAAGGCGTTCGCGCCCGCCAGCGCGTTGGTCCGGATGGCTTCCGCCTCTGCCTCAAGAATCTTTGCCTGCTTTTGGTGAATGGCCCCGACAACTTTTTCGTAATCGGGCGCGACCTTCACCGGGGGATGAATGTCCGCCAGGCTCACCGAGAGAATCCGCGCGCCCAGATGGTGCGCATCCGCGCCGGCCTGAACGCGGTCGCGCAGTTTTTCGGCGGACTCGAGGCGGTGCTTCGACATGATTTCGTTCAGGTCCACGCTCACGAGGTAGCGCACGACCTCGCGGGTGGCGACTTGTTGCAGCAGGTTCGAGCTGTCCTCGTGGTTGTAGGCCCAATCAAAGAGATTGGTGACGTGGTACTGGATCGGGATGCTGACGGTGATGAGGCTCACCGGCGGGGCTTTGCGCGCGGCCTGCGGGGCGGAGTTTTCGGCGAGCGCCTGCTCGCGGTTGGCGACGAGGAAGTTTTCCTCCTTCGTGTGCGCGAGCGTCCAGAGCACGACCTTCCCGGCGTGATCCTCCTCCGGCTCGAATCCGACGTTCAGGGTCTGGATCTCCTCGGTCCGGTAGCGATAGACCTGGTCCACCGGCCAGGGCCATTTGAAGTGCGCGCCCGGCCCAAGCACGGTGCGGCCCGCGACCGGCCGGCCAAACCGTTCCAACAACGCCTGCTCGCCCGCTTCGATGAAGACCACGCTGGTTGAAAGCAGCAGCACGCCCAGTTGCAGCAGGACCAGCCAGGCCAGCGCCTTCTCGAAGAAACGGTAAACCCAGGTTTCGGAAACCTTGAAGCCGAACTGGTAATCGAGCGCCTGCGCCGCGGTGGTGACCAGCCCTTCTGGTTGCGCCAGCAGGCCAACGAGGCGGCTCTCGTAGAGTGGCCGGACGATCTTGCCCTTGACGCGGGGCCGGTAAATCTCCAGCACCAGCGTCAAAAGCGTTTCCACCGCCACCAAGCCGAGCAACAAACTCAACACCCGCGCGACGTGGAAGTCGGTGTTGGGAAACTCGCCCTTGACGGCGGCGATGGCCAGCGCGGCAAAAAAGCAGAGATACGCTCCCAGCAGCAGAAAACTCGCGCTGGGCCGGAGCAGCCGGTGGTTTTCCAGACGCGCGATGGTGGCCGAGAACCGGCCGATGAGGAAGAGCGCCAGCGCGAGCAACCCGAACAGCGACATTGCCACCAGGTCCTGCTTGAGTGGCGGAACCGCAGGCAGCTTCGTCAGCCAGCGCCAGGCAAAAAACGCCCCGGCGGCTTGCAACAACAACAGGACGATGGTGAAACCCGGGACGAAGAATCGCTCAAACTGTTCACGGGCGCGCTGGGCAGGGAAGACCTCGGCGGCCTTGGCTTCGAAGAGTGTGGCGCTGCCTTTGGCGCGGGCGAGTTCCTCCAACTCGAGCCGCTCGTTGCGCTCGCCGGCTTCGAGCCGCATTTGGAACCAACTGACGAACGCCACGAGGACGCCCAGCCCAATGAACCCAGACGCGACCTGGCCGGTCAGCGAATTGGCGTAGCGCGCGACCGCGAAGCCCACCGCGCTCGCCGCCAGGAGGACCAGCAGATTGACCAGACCGTATCGTTGAATGTTGCGTTCCATGCGGCTTCAACCACGAATGAACCCTAATGAACACGAATGGCTGATGGCAGGGCGCGTCATTCCGTGCGCGCCGCCCGTCCAAAAGCGTGCCTCGGCGCGCACGCAGCGACGCGCCCTACCAACTGGAATCAATTCGTGTGAATTCGTGTCCATTCGTGGTTCAACTCAGTTCCCGCTCTTCGAACAACATTACCGCCGCCGCCAGCGCCGCGCCCACGTAGCAACCCACATAGGCCAGCGCCTTGGCGACGTAACCCCAGTGAAACGTGCTTTTGCCGGTTTCGAGGGCGTCGGCGAGCCAGAAATTCTGCCAGTTCGGTACGACAGTGTAAAGCACCCTTGCCCACCATGCGCCCTTGTCCGCCGGCTGGCCAAACAGGTAGTCCGACATCAACCCCAACAGGAACAATCCCGAACAAATCGCGAGCGTCGGGATCATGTCGAGGCGCGTTGAACACGCCAGCGCCAGCGCGGCGAGAATCCAGAGCGCGAACAGGATGAGGATTGCCGCGGGGACCAGCCGCCAGTCCACTTCGGCGATCTCGTTCGCGCTTTGTTTTTGCTGGGTGAACTGAAAGATGAAGAACGCTGCCATCGCCACCATGACCACCAGCGCGAACACCGCGTCGCTCACGAACGGGCGGCGGAGGAAGAAATTGCTGAATCCGCCCAACGCGTAGGCCACCGCAACGCCGCCGGCGAAAATGGCCACCGCTGGCAGATCCGTGCTGCCGTAAGCGTCGAATGACATCCGGCTCGCCACTAACGCCGCCACGAGGTTGACGTAAGTGAGGATGGTCAGCGCGGCGACGAGCCCCGCGTATTTGGCCAGAAGAAACTGGGCGCGGCCAATCGGCTTGGAGAGGACGGCCAGCGCCGTGCCGGACCGGATTTCCCGCGCGAGCGAGGCGGAGGCGCTGAGGACGGCGCCGAACAATCCCGCCAGCAACATCACCGCCAGCGTGCTGTTTTTGACCAGCTTCGGCTCGTCGCCGAACGCAAAGTAGTAAGGCGTCGCCAGAAAGATTTCAAACAGGGCCGACGCGGTCATCAGCAACAGGAACACGGGCTGCCGCACCAGCTCCATGAAGGCGTTGGTGGCGATGGTGGTAAACTGTCGCATGGCCGGATTTGCTTCCCGTTAAGGAGATGCAGCCTAATGGCCCGCCGCCTGGATGTAAATTACGATTCCCGAGTTCACGCGCCGATCCTAGACAGGGCCGCCGCGGGGCGGAAGTGTGTGTTTGAACGCACACCCTGTTTCTCCTGCTGGCACACGCGGCGACCGCTCAAACTCGCCCGGCTCTGCGACCGGAGCGGTCCCCGACCATCGGGAGGCTCTTCGAAGTTGCGGAGTGTCATTTGCCGTCGCGAGCCGGCTGCGGTTCGGCTGCGAGGAACCCGGCATACCCACCGGGCATGTCGAACACATTGGTGTAACCGCAGATCTTCACGAACATCTCCGCCAACTGCCGCGACACGTGGCACGCGTCCGATCCGCAATAAACCACGAACGTGGTGTCCTTCGGGTACTTCGCGGCGAACGCTTGAAATTCCTCCGCAGTGCTCAAAGCCGAAAACAGGATTGCGCCGGGGATGTGCCCGAGGTTGTAGTTTTCCTTCATGCGCGCGTCCACCAGCACGATTCGGTTTTCCTGCAACCGCGGCTTCACCTGGGCCCAGGTCAGCGTGCGAATGACGGGTTGCGTGGCAGCAGTCGCCGCGGTTGCACCGGAATTGGTGCCCGCCGGAACTTGGGTGGCGGGGTTGGAAGCGGCGGCATTTTGCGACAGTTGGCTGGAGACCGCTCCCAGGATGACGTGGCTTGGCAAGTTGCCTGCCGGTCCGGCTTGGACACGAGGGATTTCAGTGACGGGATCGGCGTGTTGCACACGAACGCCAAGGGGACTGACGCTATTGAAAAGAAACCCCAGCGCCACGGCGCCGGCCAGAATCGCCGCCATCTGCAACCACAGTGAACCTTCGGCGTTGGGTTTTGGTGTTCCCACGTTGGATTCATTCGTTTTCATCGTCGTCTCATCTGGCGGGAGCCGGTTTGCGGCGGCGTTTGACGGCAGGATCGCTGCGCTCCCGATGAGTTCAGGTCACTCGGACGGACTCAACGCTCCACTGCAACTCCGCTCATTTCGCGGACAACCTCGCCTGCCACAAAAGGCACAATCTCCTTTTCATTCGAGTGGCTTGCGGTGAAAATCACCAGCACGAACTTCGCGCCGTCTGGCATTTCGACGTACGCCGCGTCGTGGCGCACTTCGCTCGTCCAGCCGGCTTTCGACCAGAGCTTCGCGCCTTGCGGCAACACAGCGCCGGTGTATTCAAGCGACTGTTTGTCCGCGTCCTTTTCGAAGGGCCGGCGCTTGAGCAATTCCATCATCTGCCTGCTTCGCTCCGCGCTCACGGCGCGTCCCGTCGTGATTTCCGTGAACAACCGCGCCGTCGCCTCGGTCGTGAGCCAGTTGCGATGGTCGGGCTTGTGCAGTTTCACGGACTGCATCTCGCGGCCGTACGGGCCTTCGCACCACGGCTTGCGGTTCACGTTGATGTTCTTGTAGCCGAGCGACGCGAAGTAGCGGTTCACCGCGTTGCGCTTGTCATACCACTTCTCCAACTCGTCCGTCGGCAACTCGGGGCCGCTGGTCGTGCCCGTCAGCGAATCCACAATGAAGCCGGTCGCTTCATTGAGCGAGTCCACGATCATGTCCTTCATCGCGCGTCGCAGTTCCTCAGAGTCCTTCAACTTCCCGTCCTCCATCCAGCGGTGCGCGGCGACGAGGTAAAACAACTTGATGACGCTGGCGGGATAAATCTGCACGTTCCCGCGGAAACTCGCCCAGGCCGGTCGGTCCGGTTGCCGCATGTCCATCAGCGTGATGGCAAGCTGGTTGGTTTCCAGTTTCGTGGCGGCAAACCGGCCAAGCGCGGATCGCGCCGCGCGGTCAACCAGTCCCTGCAATTCCGGCCGGGAACAGAATTCGAGCGCGGATTGGGCTGTGGCCGGCGCGACGTTCACTGCCAGGAGGCATAGCATGAACGCGATGAAACGAGAAGCGCGAGATGCGATTTGCATGCCGCGAGTGTTTGCCTGGGAAGCGGGGCGGTCAAGCGAACGCGCGGTGGAACGGGAACCAGCCCATGGCTCCCGCGAGGCCGGCGGTCCTGATCCGGCCGGCAGCAGCGCTGGGGCGCGTGCTTTGCCAGTTGCGCGCGAGCGCTCCGGCGTTATCCTCGCGTGAACAATTTTCGGAAATGATCGTCAGCAATGCAGAGTGGAATGGAGCAGCGATATGAGAAGAACAACCAAACTGGGCGGCTGGATGTCGGCAATCGCCTTTTGCTGCGCCGCAGCCGGCGCCAACCCCGTCCCAGGCTGGCTCAGTTGGCGCGGGCCGGAACAAACCGGCATGTCGCGCGAAACCGGCCTGCCGGACAAGGTTGATCCCAAGAATCCACTTTGGGCCGCCGACTTCCCTGGGCAATCCACGCCCGTCATCGCCAACGGCAAACTTTACATCATGGGCTATATCGGCGAAGCCATAGATCCCGATTTGCAGGAGGGCGTGGCGTGCTTCGACGCGGAGACGGGCAAGAAACTCTGGCAGCAACTCTACAACGATTTTATCAGTGACACGATTTATCTCCGCTACGCCACAGCCGCGCCCGCAATTGATCCGGAAACGGGAAATGTTTTCATCCAAGGGACGCAGGGAATTCTCGCCGGGTTCACGCCCGAGGGAAGATTGCTCTGGAAGAAATCGCTGATGGAGGAGTTTGGCCGCCTCACGTTTCCGAACGCGCGCACGGCGTCGCCGATCATTGATGGCGACCTCGTCATCACGCGCGGCATAACGGCGAACTGGGGTGCGCAAGGCCCGGCGGGCGACCGCTTCTACGCTTTCGACAAGAAAACCGGCGAACTCGTCTGGTCCTCCAGTCCAAGCGATCGGCCCAAGGATAATTCGTTCTCGCATCCCTACATCACGACGCGCGGCGGGAAACGCGTGCTCTATTCGGCGCTGGGCGACGGGAGTGTGGCCGCCATCAACGCCCGGACCGGCGAACCACTCTGGCGCGTGCCACTGTTTCGTGCCGGTATCAATGCCACTGTGCTCGTTCATAACAACGACAAACTCATAGCCATCTTCGGCGTGCCGTATGAGCCGGGTCAGTTGGTCGCGCTGAAGATTCCCGATGTCGCGCCGGCCAATGCCGCCGCCGGCCCGGTGGTGCTGGAACGCAAGAACGTCGAACTCTGGGCCGCAGAAGTCTCCACCTCGACCAGTTCACCAATCCTCGTGGGCGACATGATTTACGTCGTCGCGGAAAAGGGTGATCTCTGCGCGGTGAACGCGAACACCGGCGAGATCAAATGGAAACTCAAGCTCGGCATTGAGCAACGCAACTCATGTCCGTTCTATGCGGATGGCAGACTTTATGTGCCGATGCTCGATAACCCTGCCGGTAAAGGCAGTGGCGAAGGCAGCGAGGCCGGGACGAGTGGCGCGTTCTACATCATCAAACCCGGCGACCAACCGGAGATTCTTCAGCACGCCGAACTCGATGGCCGTTGCTTCGGCACACCCGTCGCCTACAACGGCAAACTTTACATGCAGACGACGAAGCATCTGTATTGTTGGGGGAAGAAAGGCAGCAGTTCCGGTTTCGCCACCGAAACCAAATCCGAAGCCTGGCCCAAGGCCGGCGCGGCGAAGTCCATTCAAATCATTCCGTCTGAAGTCACGTTGCGCCCCGGCCAGAGCGCGTCGTTCCGCGCCCGCGCAATTGACGCAAACGGTTTCGTTGTCGAAGACATCAAGGACGTCAAGTCGTTGACATGGACAAATTACATTCCGCCCACTGCGCGCGTGCGTTCACTGATGAGTGGCTCGTTTAACGCCGAAGGCAAACTCGTCGCGGACGCCGCCACCAAGCCTTCCGCCGGTGCGTTCGAGGCGACACTCGGCGATTTGAAGGGCTACATTCGCGGGCGCGTGCTGCCTTACCTTCCGCTCCGTCAGGATTTTGAAACGATGACGCTTTCCGAAACGAACATCGCCGAAGAAGCGGCATTCGCGTATCCGCCGCTGCCGTGGATTGGCGCGCGGTTCAAGTTCGAGGTGCGCGAGAAGGACGGCACCAAGTGCCTGACCAAGACGATTGACAACAAATTTTTCCAGCGAGCCACCGTTTTCCTCGGCGCACCGGACGCGAAGAACTACACCATCGAAGCCGACGTGATGAGCGACGGCAATCGTCGCAAGATGTCCGAGGTCGGCGTCATCAACCAGCGCTACGCCATCGTGCTCAAGGGCAACGACCAGAAGCTGGAAGTCAGTTCCAACTTCGAGCGCCTGCGCGAGTCGGTGGATTTCAAATGGCAACCCAACGCGTGGTATCATCTCAGGTCCCGCGTGGACCTCGCCGCCGACGGCGGCGGCGTGGTGCGCGCGAAAGCGTGGAAGCGAGACGAAACCGAGCCTGAAGCGTGGACGATTGAAGTGAAACACAAGACCGCGCATCAGGAAGGTTCGCCGGGCTTGTTCGGTTTCGCGCCGCAAGACCAGCGCGTTTACATTGATAACATTTCTGTGAAATCCAACTAAGCTTTGAAAATGAAATTGACGACATTCACAACCATTCTGGCGCTTTCGACGCTTTCACTTTCCGCCGCCGACTGGCCGCAGTGGGGCGGGCGCAACAACCGCAACATGTATTCCCCCCAGCGCGGTCTGCCCGACGCCTTCGGCAAGATTGATTTCAAACCCGGCACCGACGAAATCAGCACCAACGCTGTCAAGAATCTCAAGTGGATCGCCAAGATCGGCTCACAGAGTTACGGCAATGTCACCGTCGCGGGTGGGAAGGTTTTCATCGGCACGAACAACGAACCGCCGCGTGATCCGAAACATCCCGGCGACCGCAGTATCCTGCTTTGCTTCGACGAGAAGACCGGCAGGTTTCTCTGGCAGCTCGTCGTGTCCAAACTCGCGTCCGGCAAAGTCAACGATTGGGAGAGCCTCGGCCTGCTTTCGTCACCCACGGTCGAGGGTGACCGCGTTTACCTCGTCACCAGCCGGTGCGAAGTGATGTGCCTGGATGTGAACGGAATGGCCAACGGCAACGACGGGCCGTTCAAGGACGAGGCCAAGTATGTCGTGAAGGACGTGCTGCTCGACCGCGGCCGGCCCACCGAGCGTCCCGCGCCGCCGATTGAACCTGGCGCGCAGGATGGAGACATCATCTGGGTCTATGACATGATGGACGAGCTCGGCGTGTTCCCGCACAACGCTTCGAACTGCTCCGTCCTCATCGTGGACGACATCGTTTACACCTGCACCTCCAACGGCCAGGACTGGACGCACTCGAACATTCCGTCGCCCAACGCGCCCAGCTTCATCGCGCTTGACAAGAAAACCGGCAAGTTCCTCGGCGAAGACGACGCGAGGATCGGCCCGCGCATTTTACACGGTCAATGGGGTTCGCCCACGCTCGCGGAAGTAAAAGCCAAAAAGCTCATCGTGTTCGGCGGCGGTGACGGCGTGTGTTACGCCTTCGATGCGAAACCCGTCGAAATGCCCGACGGCCCCTTCCTCAAAACCGTGTGGAAATTCGACTGCAACCCACCTGACTACAAGAAGGACAAAGATGGTAAGCCCATCAAGTATCCCGCCGCCGAGGGCGTGAGCGAAATCAACGCCACGCCGGTGTTCTGGAAGAACCGCATCTACGTCGCCACCGGCCAGGACCCTGAACACGGTGAGGGCGTGGGCATCCTTACCTGCATTGACGCGGCCAAGACTGGCGACGTCACCGCCACCGGCAAGATTTGGGAGTATCGCGGCATTCACCGCAGCATCTCCACCGTGTCACTCGATCCCGAAACCGGCCTGATTTTCGTGGGCGACTTCTCTGGCTTCGTGCATTGCCTCGACGCCGAGACTGGCAAAGTCCACTGGACGCACGATATGAAGGCGCACATGTGGGGCTCGACCTTCGTGGCTGACGGCAAGGTTTATGTCGGCGACGAAGACGGCGACTTCGTCGTGCTCACAGCAGCGAAGGAAAAGAAGGTCATCAGCGAAACGAACGTCGGCGCGGCGGTGTATGGCACACCCATCGTCGCCAACGGCGCGGTGTATCTGCAATCCAACACGCACCTGTTCGCCTTCTCCGATCCCTCCAAGACCGGTGCGCTGAAGGACGAACCGCAGAAAGTGGAGATCAAGTTGGAGAAGTGAGCACAATGGCTGCGTTGCTACATTGCGACGAACTCTTCTTACAATTTTTCGACCACTGGTATGACGATAAGGATCGAAAACGCAAAGGATTTAAGGCAACCCGGCCGGACTTTCTCCAAACGCCGTCACTGATCGGGCTCTCACAGCGTGAAGCGAGTCCACTGGATGATGAAGGTCAGAATCAAGTGTTGCACCGAATCGAGACCATGGTTGAGGCGGCACGTAATGATTGGCCCGGCTATCTGGACGTATCTGGGGAATTGAACTTGGATTGGATCGATTCCTTTGATCGGTATTACAACAAAGGGAAAATCGCAGGCGTGATTAAGCGTTCCAATCCCGAAGATTTCAGCAACGATTACGTTGTTTTATGCTGCGAGTTCGGGGCAGCACTCGGCTACGTAATGCTTTCGATGCAGTCACGTTTAGCCTGGCACTTGGAGTGGCCATACTGGGAGTCTGCCTTGCTTGATCCGAAAACAGGAACGGTGATACCAGTGTTTCATTGGGCGATTAAGAAGATGAGCAACTACGGTTGGGACGACGGTTTTGCCAAAAAGACCGAGGCCTGCATTCAGCTTTTGGACAAGCACGAAGGCCAATGAAAAGCCCGTGCGCCATGAACACGAAACTTTTCGAACCGTTCAAAGCTGCGTTTCGGCACGCGAAAGCGGAGCGCGGCTGTGTGCGAAGCACCAGCCGCAGCACGTCCAGCATTTCCAACCCGCTGCGGCTGGGTCTGCGACCACAGCCGCGCTCCCTTGAAAGTCAGTCACACGCACGGCCTCACCCCATCTCTCCCCGCCAGGAGAGGGAGAATAATTCGCCGGCTTCACGTATTGCAGATGCGCTTGGTCACTCGATGCGCTCTCATGCAATCGGCAAGACAGCGGCGGTTGCAACAGCGACGAACAAACTTTTCAGGGACGCCCGATTGTTGTTCCCTCTCCCCGGGGGAGAGGGTCAGGGTGAGGGCGAGCGTTACAACTAACTTTCCAGCCATGTCCATCAAACTTTCCCGCACCCAATGGCTCATCTGCCTGATCGCCGCAATTGGCTTTGCGTTCGACATCTACGAACTGCTGATGCTGCCGCTCATCATCAAGCCCGCGCTCGCGTCGCTGGGCGGCCTTGGGCCGGATGGATTGCCCCTGCTCGTCCCCGGCTCGCCGGAATACGTGAAATGGGCGCGCACGCTGTTCTTTGTTCCCGCTATCGCTGGCGGTGTATTCGGTTTGCTCGGCGGTTATCTCACCGATCGGCTCGGGCGGCGGCGCGTGCTTACGTTCAGTATTCTGCTCTACGCATTCTCGGCGTGTGCCGCCGGCTATGCGACTTCGCTCACGCAATTGCTCGTGTTCCGGTGCTTGGTGTTCATCGGTGTATGTGTGGAATTCGTCGCCGCAGTGGCGTGGCTGGCGGAGTTGTTTCCCGACCGCGACCAACGGGAAAAGGTTCTCGGCTTCACGCAGGCATTCTCCTCGTTCGGCGGATTGCTGGTCGGGGCAATGAATGTGTTTGCTGCGAACATCGCCCAGCACCTGCCCTCGATTCACGGCGGACAGGAAGCCTGGCGTTACACACTCATTTCCGGCGTCATTCCGGCCATTCCCCTGATTCTCATCCGCCCGTTCCTGCCCGAATCGCCCGAATGGGAACGCAAACGCGCCGCCGGCCAACTCAGGCGCCCGAGCATCCTCGCGTTGTTCAGTCCTGAGCTATGGAAAACCACCGTGCTGACGACGCTGATCTTTGCTGCGAGTTACGGCATCGCGTTTGGTGCGATCCAGCAACTCCCGCAAATCCTTGGCGCACAACGCGTCGGCACGCCAAGCGAAGCCGGCCACGCGGCGATGATCGCCACTGCCAAAGCCGCCGTGGGCAAGGCTGCCGCCGCCGCCAGGGAAGCCGGCCAGCCCGAACTGCCCGCCGGCAAAAAACGCCAGATCGGCGGCAACGCTTCGGATGAAGCCGTCGCCAAAGTCACGCTCTGGCAGGAAGTGGGCGGCCTCGCAGGACGTTTCGTTTTTGCGATGGCAGCGGTCTATATCGTCAGCCGACGGGCGTTGCTGCGGGTGTTTCAGATTCCGGCGCTCATTTTCGTGCCACTGTTGTTTTGGTGGATTTCCACCAGCCTCGGCAGCGCGGATTCGTTGCAGTGGATCAAGATTGGCATTTTCATCGCCGGCTTTCTGACGATTGCGCAGTTCAGCTTTTGGGGAAATTACATCCCGCTGGTGTTCCCATTGCACCTGCGCGGCACGGGCGAAAGTTTCGCGGCGAACATCGGAGGACGCGTGTTCGGCACCGCCGCCGCGTGGATCACGATCACGCTTTCCGCCGCCAATCCGCCCAGCCCGGCGAAGATCGCGGTCGTGAGTGCGTGCGTGGCGGGGGCTTACGTTCTCATCGGCGCGATCCTGACGCAGTGGTTGCCCGAACCGAAAGAACAGCTTGAGCCGTGAAGATAGGCGGGCAAAACTGAGATGAAGCGGTGACCCGTGATCGAGAACCAGCCATGAAAGCCCTGACCAAACAGTGGATAGGCCTCGCCGAGGAAAGTTTTGCGGCGACGGAATTGCTCAATCGAATGCGGTGCAAGTTGCGTCCGAACCTGCTCTGGTTTCACTGTCGCGAATCATCCCGGAAATACTTCATTGCGCTGCTGGAGGAAAACCGGCTTCCGATCAACAGCGTCCGCAACCTTCTTCCGCTTGCCTTGCCATTGATACCACGGAAGGCCAGGCATTACTCGACGAGGGTGAAACTTCGTGAGTTCAGTCGTTTTGATGACCGATTCCTTTACCCTGGATTCATCGCCACTCGTGCAGAAGCCCGGGCGGCCCTGAAGGCCTGTCGTTCCATCCGCGCGGAAGTCCGCCTCAGTCTCGGTTTGTCAAAAAAGTGAATTCTGGATTTGTGATGAACGCCCGCCCTCACCCTGGCCCTCTCCCCGGGGAGAGGGAACAGCTACGCACCTCTCACGACCTTCCAACCGCGCTCGATTCGCCGACACCCGGACGAAGATTCTCCCTCTCCTGGGGGAGAGGGCCGGGGTGAGGGCGGTCGTCACTTTCCCCAACTAACTTCTTTTTGAAAATCCCATGAGCATTGATTCCGCCTCCATCCAATCCGCCCAACAAAAACTCGACGCCCACACGCGCGAAATCATCGCGTGGCATTTCTCGCCCGAAACCGGCTGCCCTTTCTGGCTCGATTGGGCGAGGAAGAATTTTGATCCGCGCAAAGAGGTGAATGCCTTCGCCGGCCTCATCGCGAAGTTCCCGCATTTTCAGGACGAGACGTTGCGGGATTTGCAACCGGAAGTCTGGGTGCCCGCGAAATACAAGGGACGCCCGTTCAACATTTTCGAGACCGGCGGCACGACCGGCATGCCCAAGCAGCGCATCGGCTGGGACGATTACAAGACCGACTACGAAGAGTTCAGCGGCAAGATCAGCGACGAACATTTCCCGCGCGGCCAGGCCTGGCTCATGGTCGGCCCGACCGGCCCGCGCCGATTGCGCCTCGCCATCGAGCACCTCGCGAACTTCCGGGGCAGTTCGTGTTACTTCGTGGACCTCGACCCGCGCTGGGTGAAGAAAGTCATCAGCGCGAAACAATTCGATCAGGCCAAGGCTTACATGGAACACGTCGTGGACCAGGGCGTAACGCTGTTGAAACACCGCAAGATCGCCGGCCTGTTTACCACGCCGAAACTTCTCGAAGCGCTCGCCGAAAAAGTAAACCTCTACGAGGCCGGCATCCGCGGCGTGTTTTGCGGCGGCACCACCATGGCGCCGCAATACGTGCGGTTCATCGTCGAGGAAGTGCTCGAAGGCCGCATCGGATTCTATCCCACTTACGGCAACACGCTCATGGGCCTGGCGGCGAGCGTGCCGTTGCGACCGGAGGACAAATTCTCCATCACCTACTACGCGCCGCAGCCGCGCGCCGTGCTCCGAGTCGTGAACCCGAAACAAACCGATCAGGTCGTTGCCCACGACGAATGGGGCCGCGTGGAGCTCACGACGCTGACGAAGGAATTCTTCATGCCGCGCTTCCTCGAACGCGACGAAGCCATCCGCCGCGAACCGCGCGCCCCCTACGCCTGGGACGGCGTGGCCGAAGTCCGCCCCTTCGGCGCGATGGAGAAGAACATTGTGGAGGGCGTGTATTGACGATGTGCCGCTTCCCGGGCTTGCCTGCGAGCGCACATGAATGAAGACACACGCATCAGAGCGCGTGGCATCTTCCACCCGGCTCTGCGTTTCAACGCCGTTTCGCCTGTCCGTTATGCCCGGCAGGATCCGCTCGTAGCGGGGCTTGGGCCCTTGCGACTCGGCCGGGATTGTGTTGAGGTTGCCGGGATGAGTGTGGGTGCTCACTTCGGTGATGGAGTTGATTGTTTTCATAAGACTCAAGTTGCCGCCCGTCGCGCCGACTGCCAACACTCATGCCATCTTGGTGGTTAGCGGCCCTGGATAATAAGCGACGGTTTCATGGTCCTGGCTGCGATGAATCTCGGCGCGGTGGTGGGAGCACGCGGTCACGAAGAGAGCTGCAACAAGGACAGTCGCACAGTTCCTGACGTTGAGGCTTGTCATAAGCGCGCCGTTCCTCGTAACAGTTATACCAATTGTGTGTGATGGTCGGTAGAACTCGAAAAGCCCCTCACCCTGGCCCTCTCCCCATCGGATGGGGAGAGGGTGGCCGCAGGCCGGGTGAGGGGTGGCACGCGATTCCACCGACATTCACGCGTAGTTGGTATTAATGGTCGGCATCGAGTTCCGCCTGTCTTTTTTTCACGAGGCCACACTATCTGGACGTAAAGAGCTGCCGAGCGTGGTTTTCAGCATTTGTGACTCCAGAACAATTCGTGGCCAAGGCGGAAGTCGCTCCGCCCGGCAAACTCCTTCCCAATCCCAAGGGCTGGTTACAGACCTGGTTCCCGGCAGATTTACGATTCAGGCTCCGTTCAACTCCCGCCACAACAGCGCGCTCATCCGCTGGCCCTTGGCGAAGATGTCGAGATCGAACTTCTCGTTCGGCGAATGGGCGTTGTCGTCGGGCAACGCCAGGCCCAGGAGCAGCGTGTCCGTGCCGAGGATTTTCTTGAATTGGTTGACGATGGGGATGCTCCCGCCCTCGCGAAGCAGCACGGGTTCGTGGCCAAAGGCCTGGCGCAACGCCCGCAACGCAGCCTGGGCGTCGCGGCTTTGCGGCGACACCCGGTAGGCCTCGGCGCCGTGGCCGGATTTGATTTCGAGCGTCACGGTCGGCGGGCAATGCCGGCGCAGGAAGGTGTGAACGGCCTTGATGACTTGCGCGGGTTTTTGATTCGGCACGAGCCGCGCGGTGACTTTGGCGCGCGCCCAGGCGGGGACGATGGTTTTGCTTCCTTCGCCCTGGTAGCCGCTGGTAAGGCCGTTGATTTCGAACGTCGGGCGGACCATGCGTTGTTCGTCCGGAGTGAAGCCTTTTTCGCCGAACAGTTCCGGCACGCCGAGGAATTTGCGGTACGCCTCCCGGTTGAACGGCAGCCTGGCGATGTCCTTGCGCTCGCGGGCCGTCAGGGACGACACGTCGTCGTAGAATCCCGGAATGCCGACGTGCCCGCGCCGGTCGTGGACCCTGGCCAGCAGTTGCGCAAGCACCACGGCGGGGTTGTGGACCGAACCGCCGAAAATGCCCGAGTGGAGGTCGCGGGACGGGCCGCGCAGGGTGATCTCGAAGGCGGCGATGCCGCGCAGGGCGTAAGTGAGCGCCGGATATTCCGGGCTGGGGATGCTGGTATCCGAGACGACCACCGCGTCGCAACGGAGTTCCGAGCGGTGCCGCTTGAGGAAGGTTTCGAGACTCTTGCTTCCGACCTCCTCTTCGCCCTCGATGACGAACGTGAGGTCGCAGGGCAGTTCGGTTCCGGTCTTGAGATGCGCCTCGACGGCATTGAGGTGGGCAAGGTGCTGGCCCTTGTTGTCGCTGGCGCCGCGCGCGAACAGAGAACGTCCGCGGATGGTGGGTTCGAAGGGAGGTGTTTTCCAGAGATCGAACGGCTCGGGCGGTTGCACGTCGTAATGGCCATAGACCATGAAGTGACGGCGGTGGCCGTAGGCGGCGGCGGCGCGGCGGCGCCCGGAAGGTTTTCCCTGGCGGACGGTCGAAGCGGCCGGCAGGCGTCGCGTGGTCGCGAGGACAACGGGATGGCCGTCGGTGGGGCAGAGCCGCGCGTCGAGGCCGATTTGCTTGCAGTGCTTGACGAGCCATGTCGCGCAATTGGTCATGTCCTTGCCGTGACGCGGCTGGGCCGAGACGCTCGGGAAGCGCACGTAGTCGCACAACTCGGCGATGAAGCGTTTTTGATTGGTCTTCAGGTAATCCAGAACTGATTGCATGGCGCGGAGTATCCGGAGAGATGATGACAAAGCCAAGCGGGGAAAACTGTTTCCAAGAAAATGGCGCGAATCGCGACCACGGGCGAGTTGTGTTCTGATCTCCCGCGCCGTCGAACTGAGCGAGCAATGAAGGAGTATCGCGCCAGGGTTTCCGCGCCCCCCCTTCGGAAGTGGCCAGGGTGGGAATTCCTCGAAACTGATTTTTCACGTTGAACCCCTGGACCTCAGAATCCCCGCGCCGACGCGCCAGCGATTTGGAGTGCGGCGGGTGAGGGGTGAGGGCACACACCGCTTTGACTTCGACTGGCCTCAGGCCAACCAAAGCGGCGTCAGCCCCGTTCCCCGCCCGCCACCGCACTCCAAAACCTCGCGGTGATCCGGACAGTTAATGGGGATGGGCGAGGTGCGTCGGAATTCGCGCGGCACTGGGTTGAGCGAAGCGCGCCCTACCTCGGCTTGGCAGGCGGATTGGTCTCCTTCGGCGATTCCTTTCTACCACCGAGAATGTTGCCGAGGCCGCGGAGCAGATCGCCGACGGGCTCGGCGGCGGGCTGATTGGTGCGCGTGGTCTGATCCGAGGACGGAGGCGCACCGGGTTTCCCGGCGCCCAAAACTCCGCCCACGATGTCGAGCACGTCGCCGACTCTCCCGCTCGCGGCGCCGCCGATGCCCCGCACGATTCCGCCGCCGGTTTTCGCGGCCAGGGCGATCAACGCGAGTTTGTGGATGTCCCTTTCCGGTTTTCCGACGGTGCCTTTGACGGTGAGAAATGAAGGCATCGGCAGATAGAACGCATTGGTCGGTGTTTCCGGGCCCAGCAGTCCGATCTTGTCACCGAACGAACGGCCCAGCGCCACGTGGACCGGAATCTGGATCGCGGAATTTGTAAGGATCGGTGCCAGCGCCACGTCGCCAGTCGCGGTCGCCTGAAAGGTCGCGCTGCGGACCTCGGCTTGCTCCAGAGTGATGTGCCCGTTGCCGGCCTTGCCACTGGCGCGCATGACATCAATGGGCGCGGCGGCGATTTGATCCGCCCAACCGCCCCGCTGACCCCCCGCGCCGATGAGGCCGCTGAGCAGGTTGCCGAGCGTCGCCGCCGGATTCTTGATCAATTCGGGAATGCCGACGACGACGTTGATCACGGTGTTGACGACCGGTGAGCGGACGTTGGCGACGGATAGGTTCATGTTGGTGGACAGGAAACCGAACTGGCCGGTGAGGTTTTTCTGCAAGCTTGCGCCCGTCATTCCGGCGCCCTTGAAATCGGCGTTTGCGGTCGTCGTGCCGCCAACCTGGCCCTTGCGCTCCGGGACAAATGTGTTCACCAGCGGCGCCAGCGGGACCGCCTGCGCCGCGAAGCCAACATCGTAGCGGTAGCCCGGAACGCCGAGGTCCAGATTCAAACTGGCGGTCACCGGCGCGCCATTGAGAGAAAACTGGCAGGGCTTCAACGCGACCCGGCTGCCGTTGAGGATCGCGCTGGCCTGAAAGCTGGTGATGTCCACTTCGTGAAGATGGAGGCGGCCAATCGCTGCGTTGAGCGTAAGGTTGCTGAAGGGCAACTTCGCGGCGGGTGGCTCCTGGTTCGGATCACTCGGGGGTGCCGGCTGGGTTTGCACCGGGGCCGCCACCGTCGCTGTGGGTCTAGCCTGGCCGGAGAATAGATCGTAGTAACGCGTCAGATCAAGCGTTGCCGACGCCAGCTTGAGGTTTCCGGTGATGGCGTTCGACTTGGCAAAATCCAACGTGCCCGTGAGGTCCAACTGATTTTTTGCACGGTCCGTGGGTGTGAGGGTGATCTGGCACTGGCGCACTTGCGCGACGTGCTTGGCAACACCGACGTCCACCGTGGCGCGGGCCTCCAGCGGCGTGGCGGGCAGCGAGGCTTTCGGGTCTTTCACGACGAGATTGGCAACGCGCAGGTCGGTCTTGACCGCCGCGTCGCCGTTCGGGGCGAAACTCGCGGAGGCGGTCGAGTTCAACGTCACCGAGACCAATTGTTTCCCCGCCAACGCCGATTCGAGAAAAGGCCGCAAGCCGTTTTGGTTGAAGTCCACGAGCCGGACGGCGACCTGACCGGACTTGCGGTCGCGGTCAAACGAGCCCGTGATTTCTAGGTTGCCTCCCAGGTTTTGCTTCTCTCGCAAATGACCGGCGGCTTTGCGGATTTCGGTCACGCTGCCTTTCGTCGCCAAATCCACGTCCAGCCAGGCGCCGAATCCGGCGAACCGATAATCGGCGTAGCGGCCCGTGAAATCGGTCAGCGCCAACTGGCCGGTCACCTCCTGCCCCGTCGGCGTACGCGCGACGCGGCCTTTGAATTCCAAATCGCCGGCCGAGGCTGTTGCTTCTGGCTGGGGTGCGATCGCCAGCAGCCGCGCGAGCGGAGCCTGAGCCGTCAGTTGGAAATCCGTCTTGGAAGTCGCGTTGTCCAGAGTGCCTGAACCGGAAGCCGTGAGCGCACTTTGGTTGCGCTGGGAAATCTCTAGCTTGAAATCATCCAGCTTGAACAGTTTCAAATCCGTCGCGATTCCGCGAGCCTGAACGCGGACGCCAGCGTCGGTGATTTGCCGGTCGCCCAGCTTGGTGGCGACGCCGTCCGCTGCGCCGTCGAGTTGGAACGCGAGGTGTTGACCTGCTCGTTGAGAGAGGAGCTTCAACCTGGCGTTGGCCACGCCCGCCAGCGCCGCGTCGCCCAGCAAGGCTTTCCAATCCGCGAAGGCCAGGTTCGTCAGGGTGACCGTCAATGCGGCGTCGCCAACCGCATCGGTGGCCTTGCCCCAGGCGATGGTCATGGGCCGCGTGAGACTTGCTTCGAGCAGCGGGCGCCGGTTCTGAGTGCCACTGAGGGTCAGACTCTTCAGGTTCGCAACCCGCTCTGCGCGGTTCAGCGAGAGATTGTAGTCGCAAAGCAGATCCAGCGTGGGGGTGGTCTGGCGCTCGCGCGTGACTTGAAACCGGGCAACATCCAGGCGGCCGGCGAGTGAAATCTGATTGCCGCCCTTGGCGAGTTCAATGTCGCTTGTGGCGTTCACGGTGGTCGTGCCAAAGTCGAGGCCCCTGGTGGCGCCGGCCAGGTTCAGGAGTTTGCGGTCGAGCGAGAGCATCTCCACCTTGAGCCGGCCCTCGGTCTTGGCGCTGTCAAATGGTCCGCTTGCCTTCAGTTCGCCCAACGGCGACCCCGCGCGCGTGAATTGCACGGCGAGTTGTTTCACCTCGGCGGGCGTGGCTTCGCAATCGAGCTTCACCACCAGCGTGGCGAAATCCGCGAATGCACCGGTGGCCTTCCCGACCGAGAGGGTGCTGTTCCCGATCACGGAAACGGGTTTCAGATCCGGCGCGAGCGTGAACGAAAACTTTCCGGCGAGACTGGCGGCCAGCGATGCCGCGGGTGTATTCGAGCGTGCCGCCTGCTCCAGGTTGAGGGCTGCGCTCAAATCAAGCTTGCCGGACTGTCCGTTTTTCAGATCGCTGACGGAGAAACTCAGGTTCGCGATTTCAAACACGTCGCGTCCACTGCCGGGCAGGGCACTGGTTCGGCGAACTGTCGCGCTGGTGATCGTCAAGGCTTTAACCTCCACCCTCGGAGGACGGGTGGGCTTCGCAGTTGCCGATTGAGTTGCGGTGGGCGGAGTCGTTTTGAGCGCATCCAGCAATGGATCCAGATTGCTCTTACCATCGGCGTGCTCGACGATGGTGAGGGTTGGTTTCGTGAGCACACATTCCTGAACGAGGATGTCACCGCGGAGGATTGCGCCCAGGCTGTAGCGCACCCGGACTTCCTCGGCGGTGAGCAGCGGTTCGCCGCCGCGCGGAACGAGTTTGAGATTGCGCACGACGAGTCGCGAGAAAGGGCTGAGTTCCATGTCGCCCGCCGAGAGTTCCGCGTTGAGCGAACGGCCCACCCTGGGCAGCACGACCGATCTGACAAAGCCGGCACTGGTCACAACGAAATACGTGCAAACCAGCAGCACGATCAGCGCCCCGCCTATCCAGGCGAACCGTTTCAACCAGCCACCGCGTCTCGGCGGGTTCGATGTCTTCAAAACTTCAGCCATAGGCAAAGTGCTGTTCCAGGAAACTCAGGGGAGACGCCGCGGTCCCACCCCTGTCTGTATAGACTAATGACGGCACGACCGAGTTCAAATTCAATCCACTTCCCTGTGACTCGCCACCGATTGCGACATTGCGCAGGCAACGCGGCCTGGGCCAGACTCGCCGAATGAAAATCTCGGTCATCATTCCGGCGTTCAACGAGGAACGCTTGCTGGGCCGGACCCTGGATGGCGTGAATTCGTCCTGCGAGGTTTTCACCAAACTGGGCTGGCTGACCGAAATCATCGTCTGCGACAACAAATCAACGGACTCGACCGCCGCCATTGCCAGGGCCGCCGGTGCGACGGTCGTGTTCGAGCCGGTGAACCAGATCGCGCGCGCACGGAACCGCGGCGCACAGGCCGCGTCGGGTGATTGGCTGCTGTTTATTGACGCGGATTCGCTGCCCAGCCCCGGCTTGTTCACGGAGGTGGCGGCGCAGATTCAATTAGGGTGCTGCCTGGCCGGCGGCTGCACTCTCACACTGGATTGCCATTCCCGGGCTGGACTGTTCATCGCCGGTCTTTGGAACCGCCTGAGCCGCGCGCGGCGGCTGTTCGCCGGCTCGTTCATCTTTTGCGAAGCCGCAGCCTTTCGCCAGGTCGGCGGATTCAGCCAGGAGTTGTTCGCCGGCGAGGAACTGGAGTTGAGCGCGTGCCTGGGCCGGCTGGCGCGGGAAACTGGCCGGGAGATCGTGATCCTGCACCGGCATCCGCTCGTGACTTCGGACCGCAAGTTGCGCCTCTACGGCTGGCGCGAGCACTTGCGATTTCTCTGGCGCGCTGGATTCAACTACCGCCGCACCGTGACCAACCGCGAGGCGTGCCACACCTGGTACGACGGGCGGCGATAGGAGTAGAGTTGCCGGAAGCCTCACAAAGTCCCAGTCTGGCTTTTTGATCCGGCGCGCGGCATTGAATTGCGCAGGCGTCCGCGTACCATCGGCGCATGAGAAAGCCTGGCCGGATTCTGTTGCGCGTGTTCGTGGCACTTGTGCTGTGCGCCGTCGCGCTGCTGTTCGCGACACTGGATGGCGTGGATCACCGGCCTTACTTCCGCGAGTCTTACTATCGGGCGACAACCGACCGATTACGCGCCAGTCTGTCCACGAACACGATCGTGCGCGGGGAACTGGACGCGGGTTTTGGGCGGGCGCGGCTCAGTCCAACGGTCAACGCGCCGCAGGATGAACCGGCGCAAGGGCGGTTTCGTGCGTTGCCGCTGGCCGGTTACGGTAATCGCCATGGCAAGTCGGCCACGGGAGTTCACGATGACTTGTTCGTCAAGGCGGTCGCACTTCGCGTGGATGGCCGCCTGGGGGTGATGGTTTCCGCCGACGCCTTGATTGTTCCGCCCGAAGTGACCGCTGCCGCGATGCGCCGGCTCGGGCAGGAGCTGCGGCTTTCCCGGGAGCAGGTTTATCTCAGTGCAACGCACACGCACGCGAGCCTCGGAGGCTGGGCTGAGGGAAAGGTGGGCGAAGCGTTTGCGGGCGGCTTTCAAGCCGGCGCGCGGACCTGGTTCGTGGAATGCATCGTGGCCGCGGTGCGCGAGGCGGTCAGCGATCTCAAGCCGGCGTCATTCGGCCACGGGCGTTTCAATGCGCCGGAGTTCGTGCGCAACCGGCTGGTCGGCGATCTGGGCCGGGTGGATCCGGAGTTCAGCTTCATTGCCCTCCGGCAGGCGGCGGGAAAACTCGCGGTGCTCGGCAGTTTTGCGGCGCACGCCACGGTCCTGTCGAGCGATGTCATGGAGTTCAGCGCGGATTATCCCGGTGCGTGGCAACGCGCGATCGAGCAGGCCACCGGCGGCACGGCGGTATTTCTCGCTGGCGGCATCGGCAGCCACTCGCCGGTGCCGGGTGACAAGGGGTTCGCAGGCACGGAACGAATGGGACAGACTCTCGCGAAACGGCTCCTCGAACTGCTGCCGCAAACCGCGTTCACCAACCGTGTCGCGTTCGGGATGCTCGGGCTTGAGTTGGCCATGCCGCCGCTGAACGTGCGGGTCGCCGACGGCGTGCGTCTCCGCCCGTGGCTTGCCCGGCGGCTGCTGCATCCGAAGGACCAGAGCTTCATCCAGGTCTTCCGGCTCGACGACGCGGTGTGGATTTCGACACCGTGCGATTTCAGCGGTGAACTGGCGCTGGGCATCAAGGACCTGCTGCGGATGCGTTCCAACACGGCCGCCGTGGTCACGAGCTTCAACGGCGATTACGTCGGCTACGTCATTCTTCCACGCTACTACCACCTGGACGGTTACGAACCGCGCGTCATGTCTTTCTTCGGTCCGAACGTGCCGGATTACTTTGACGAACTGATCCGCATGATGGCGCTTGAGGTTGCTGGTCGTTGATGCGGCACGATCCGTCGCGCTGGCTCTGCGGTTTGAACATATCGCAGCCAACATCCAGAGTGACAACCCACCTGCCATGCCCCATGCTCCCGGCGAATCGCTGAAATGAATGCCTGCCATTCCAGAGCCTGCCGTGTGACCGGCCCGGAGCGGCGCGTCTGCAAACTCTGATCGCCCCGATGAGATTACCCGGATTCATCCGCGTCTTGCTCAAGGCTGTTGGCGTGCTCGTGCTCGTCCTCGTTCTGGCGGTCGGTTCGGTTTGGACGTACTTCCACCCGCGCCTCGAGCGCACAACCGGCATCGTCTACGGCCATCGGCATGAACGGGACCTGACGCTGGACATCGTCCACCCCGCGCGGCCCAACGGATTGGGAATTGTGCTTCTCGTCAGTGGTGGCTGGAAATCCAGCCCAGGTTCGTTCCGGTCCTGGATGGCAGCGCCGTTGTTGAGGCGGGGCTACACGGTCTTCGCTGCGTATCACGTCCCGCAACCGCAGGCGACGGTGATGGAGATTGCCGAGGACATGAATCGCGCGATCCGGTTCGTGCGTTATCATGCGCGCGAGCATGGCGTGGATGCGAAACGCCTGGGCGTGACCGGCGGCAGCGCGGGCGGCCATCTGGGCCTGCTGCTCGCCACACGCGGCGGCTCCGGGCCGGGCGACGCCGCCGACCCGGTGGACCGCGAAAGCAGCGCCGTGCAGGCCGTGGCGATTTTCTATCCTGTTACCGACCTGTTGAATCTCGGCAAATCCACCGAGAACCTCGGCGACGGCGGACCGCCGAAGAGTTTTGTCAAGGCGTTCGGTCCCAACTCAACGAACCTCACCATCTGGAAAGTCATTGGCCGCGACCTCTCGCCAATCTACCACGTCCATTCCAACCTGCCGCCAACGCTGATTTATCATGGCGACGCTGACGCGCTGGTGCCGTTGGATCAATCCCAGCGGTATCAGACGGAGGCGCGCAAGCTGGGCCAGATCGTCGAACTCGTCATCCACGCTGGCGGCGGTCACGGCTGGTTGAGCATGTTGTGGGACCTCCGGCAGTTCGCGAAGTGGTTCGACCGCCACCTGCGCCCGGCAGGCAGTTGATGGCAATGGCGTTTCCTGCATGAGTTCTCAAACTGTCATCCACTTCGAGGGACGCACCGGCAATGCGACCCGGCATGGCCAGCGCCCCGACGCACCACGGTTCGTTGGCGCCTGGCCAGGGCGTCTTATTCTCGATTGAAAACCTCCCGACCGAAACCAAACCATCCTATGAAGCCAAACAAATCAATGATGACGTGCGCGTGCGCCCTGCTCGCGTCAGCCCTCGTTTCAGGCGGCGCCGATTCCGCACCCACCTACGATCAGAAAACCAACGTGGTCTATGGCGAAGTCCACGGCACCGGTTTGTTGATGGATGTCTTCACACCCAAAGGCAAACCCAACGGCTTGGGCGTCGTGGACGTCGTCAGCGGCGCCTACTCTTCGGACCGCGGCAAAATCCGCGATCATACGCTGGCGCAGCTTTACACGATCCTTTGTTCGCACGGCTACACCGTCTTCGCCGTGCGGCCCGGCTCCAAGTCGCGCTACACAGGCGGGGAAATGGTGGCCAACGTGAAGACCGGCATTCGCTTCGTCAAACAACACGCCGCGGATTACAAGATTGATCCGGAGCGCCTCGGCCTGACCGGCGCCTCCGCGGGCGGCAACCTCGCGCTCCTGGTCGCGCTCACGCAGGAGGACGGGAAGCCCGAAGCGAAAGACCCGATACAACGCCAGGACACCAAGCTCAAAGCGGCTTCGGTGTTTTTCCCTCCCACCGACTTCCTGGATTGGGACGGAAAGCCGGCGGGTTTGGACCGGGTCGGTGATTTGTTCTTTGTCGGCGGCACGAAAGGCCATGCTGAGGAGGACATCAAGGAACAGGCGCGGCGGCTTTCCCCCGCCCGGCTCGTCAACGGCGCCCCGATTCCATTGCTGCTGTTTCATGGCGACGCCGACCCGGTTGTCCCTTTGCAGCAGTCGCAGAAGTTCGTCGAAGCGGTCAAAGCCGCCGGCGGCTCCATCGAACTGATCGTCAAGAAAGGCGGCGCGCATCCCTGGTTCACCATGTTCGAGGAGGTCAAGGTGATGGCGGACTGGTTCGACAAACAATTGGCTGAAAAAAAGTCTGGCGAGCCGGCGGCATCGAGGTGATCGCGCTTGTTGATTCACCGCAAGGGGCTCCGCCGCCCGGGTGAGAGTGAATCACCGGCCGAAGTCGCGATCGTGGGTGGGGAGCTGGGTTGCAAGCGGCCTGGCGCGGGACCGCCCACATTTCGGTGTTTCCACCGCAGCGCGCTTCTGACTGAATTCGCCCGAGCGATGATATGAGCAAAACCAAAGTTGTTCTCCTGGGCGCCGGATTCATTTCCGACATCCACGTCGAATCCTACCGCCGCTTCGTGCCCGAGGCGGAGGTCGTGGCGGTGTACGGCCGCAACCAGGAACGGGCCGAAGCGTTCGCCCGGAAACACCACGTCCCGCGCGCGTTCACCGACCTGGACCGCGCCATCACGGAATCGGGCTGCGACGTGGTGGATGTCTGCCTGCCGAATTTCCTGCACCACCGCGCCGTGATGGCCGCGGCCAAAGCCGGAAAGCATGTCATAATCGAGAAACCTCTCTGCCTCACCCTTGAGGAGGCGGACGAGATGATCGCCGCCTGCCGCGCGGCCAACCGGAAACTGATGTATGCCGAGGAGCTCTGCTTCGCGCCGAAGTACGAGCGCGTCCGGCTGCTTGCGAACGAGGATGCGTTCGGAAAAATCTACATGCTCAAGCAGGCTGAGAAGCACAGCGGCCCGCACACCGATTGGTTTTACGACATCGCCCAGTCCGGTGGCGGCGTGATCATGGACATGGGGTGCCACGCACTGGCGTGGTTTCGCTGGATGCTCGGCGGGAAGCCGCGCGCCGTAGACGTGCTGGCGCACATGCAGACCGGGTTGATTCACAAGGGCCGCACGCGCGGCGAGGAAAACTCGGTGGTGATCGTCGAGTTCGAGGGTGGTGTGATCGGCGTCGCGGAAAACAGTTGGGCCAAACACGGCGGCATGGACGACAGCGCGGAGGTCCATGGCACGGGCGGCGTGTGTTACGCGGACCTGTTCCAGGGTAACGCCGCGCTTACCTATAGCGAGCAGGGCTACGGCTACGCCATGGAGAAAGCCAGCTCGACCAAGGGCTGGACCTTCACGATTTTCGAGGAAGCGTTCAACCAGGGCTACCCGCAGGAGTTGAAACACTTCATCGAGTGCGTCCGCGAGGACAAACCGCCGCTCGTCACGGGTGAAGACGGGCGCGCGGTGCTCGAATTGATCTACGCCGCCTATCGTTCGGCGGGCACCGGACAGAAGGTTGCGCTCCCATTTCACGCGCGGGTCGCGAAACCGATTGATCTGTGGCTTGGTCCGTGACACATGGCGGAGGAGGACTTCGCGCGTGCCGGTCAAGGGGCGCTCCACGTTGACACCTCGCCACAGAAACTTCGCTTCATGCAGGTTCTCAAATTCAATTCCGAAACCGACTGGACCGTCGCGGTTGCCGCTCTCTGGCGCGACAGGATGCGCGCGAACCCGTGGCTCCGCATGTGTCTGCCCGCAGGCCATACGCCCGTGCCGATCTTCGCCGCCATGGCCGGCTTCGTGCGCCAGGGGCAGATTTCCTTCCGCGACGCGGAAGTGATCGTCCTCGATGAATTCGGCGGCCTGGGGCCGGGCGATCCCGGGCGGTGCAGTTGCCAGGTCCGCCACGGCCTGGTGGATCACGTTGACCTGCCGTCGGCGCATTTTCACTTCATTCAGACGGAAGCGCCGGACCTGGCCGCGGAGTGCCGCCGTTACGATGCGGTGATTGGCCGCGGTTTCGACCTGACGCTACTGGGCGTCGGTCCGAATGGCCATCTCGGCATGAACGAGCCGGGTTCTTCCCCGGAACGCACGACGCACCGCACGGAACTGCATGCCAGCACCATCGCCGCCTCGCGGCGTTATCTCGATCACGAACGCACGCCGACCTGGGGGGTCACTGTGGGTCTCAAACAGCTTCTGGAATCCCGCGAAGTCTGGCTGCTCGCGCGCGGCGCGGCCAAGGCGGAGATTGTCCGTCGGACGATGGAAGGCGACGTCACAACCGACGTGCCAGCCTCGTTGCTGCGGCGGCATCCGAACTGCAAACTGTTCGTGGATGCCGCGGCGGGCGCCGCGCTGCCGGTCTGATCGCCATTCGCCTTGGTCAAAGCTCCTCGCCCTGAGCGAACACGGTGACGCGGGCGCGGGGTGGTGCCGTGCCGTTGGCCTCGCACCGGAACTCAAATGGTGTTTCACCGGCGCGCAAGCGGGGCCAGTCGCCGTGCGGCTTCACGTTGGCGAGCGCTTGTCCTTTGGGGCCGAACAGCGTGCAGTCATCCGATCCATTGCCTTCGATCCAACTGCCGGACGGCAACCCGGCCGGGAGTTCAAAGGTTCTTCCAGCGATGATCAGCTTCGGATTCCGGATCGTCGCGGGCCGCATCGGGACGGCTCGGACAGGCGCGAGGCGAATTCGCGTCTCGCGGCCAGGCGCAAGATTTTGCAGCCAGACGCTGACGGATTCGACGGCGTCGAAATGGACCGTCTCGCGATAGACGTTGTAGAGCGCCTTGCCGTCGTTCCAGACGTAGTCGCTCCACCGGGTGGATTCGGTTTCGACAAGCGTGAACGAGCGCCGGCCCGTGAAATCCACCGTCACGTATCGGTCGGCCACGGCGCCGTAGGCGATATGGTGCGGACTTTCCTGACGGACGGCGACCAGCGCGCCGGAGCCATCACCTTCGATTTCCACCGCGAGGGCCTGACGATCCTTCAGGTTGAGCGGTGGCTCGAACCGCTTTTCCAATCGCGCCCACGCCGCGTTGCGCGGGACTTTGCCCGCATTGGTGGCGATCAACCCGCACCACGAATCGCTGGCATCCGGCGACGGCTTGAGAGTGAGTGACACGCCTTCCGCGCTCGTGCGCTTCCACGACGTGGCGTCCGCTTTCGCCAAGTCCGCCAGCACGAAAACGTTGGTTTCGTCCGGTGCGGCGGTGGCCATCAACGATTCAATGCGGAATCGCAACGGCTGGTCCCCAAACGCATTCGTGATCCGCCAGGCGAGCGTCCACGGTTCGGCAAGGCTGACGATTTGCGCCTGCGATTGAGCACGACGAAAGCGCGGGTTGCCGTCAGAGTCCTTGAACAATGCGAACTCCCGGCCTGGTTCGCGCAGTTTCGCCCTGGCCGAATCGTTGAAGGTGTTCTTGTGCCGCAGTTCCTCACACGTCCGGAGAATCTCCACCGCGCGGCGAAACAGCGGCGTGTTGCGCAATGTTTCGCGGTCCACGCCGGCGGTGAGAGAAATCCCGGCGCCCCAGCCGATGAGTTTCGCGCCAAGGTTCTCGATCACGTCCGGGTAGCTCGGCTCGATCTGCGGCGGGTTGAACGACTGAAAGCCCCACCAGCCGAGATGCAACGGCAGCAGCAGCCCGCCGTTCACGTCGCGCGCGTGCGTGTCCACGAAGCGTTTGTGGCCGCGCTGCGGGTAATCCCACGCCTGCCAGCGGGTCCGATACTGCCAGAAGTGGTGCCACATGGAACTCATCTCCATGCCGACCGGATTTTTCAGGCGCTTCTGGATTTCAATCACAAACTTGTTGCCCCAATACCAAACCTCCTCGCCGCCGCGCAGGATCGAGCTGCCGTCAATCGCGTCGAGATAAATCCCGTCGAAGCCGCAGCGGTTCACCACGTCGGCGTGGTTCGCGGCGATCTCCTCGAAGAGCGAGGACTCGGGATTGGGAACGAACAACCCGAAACATTCCTTGAGATGCCGCGCTTTCGCGCCCCGTTCGTGCGCAGCGGGTTTCGTTCCCAACGCGCCGCGTTTCAAGCCGGTGAAGCGCCACGGCGGCTGCTGGCTGACTCCGTTGAACGTCACCAGCTCGTCGCCAACGTGCAGGACCACGCTGTTGTGCTCGAAAAAGCCGGTGATCGTTTTCATGCCGGCGGTGGATTCGTTCACGGCGGCTTCGGTGGCGTCCGCGTTGAGCGGCTCGGCGAGGGTGAACGTGCGGAAGGCGTCGAGGCGCGCGTCAGGTACGGGCGTGACATAGCGGGACTGTTTGTCAATGAAGAAGGCGTAGGTGTGGAAGATCGAGCCGATGCCCGACTGATGCAGACGCTCCACGATGCGCCGCCACGATTCCCAGCCGTCCGGCCACTTCTGGCGGTTCAGTTCCATGTCGCCGAAGCGGAAAAACTTTCCGCCGCCGTGATTGTCAATCTGCGTGAAGCCGAGGCTGCGGGCCATCTCGATCCAGTCGGCGGCGTTGGTTTCGGTGAGCGACCCGAAGTTGAAGAGATATGAGCCGCGGTTGAAGGGCACTTCGCGCGCCCACGGGCCGGCGGTCTTGCAAACCGGCAGCTCGCTCGCGCCGGCCAGTGCCGCCTGAAGCGAGCGGAGCATCCGGTCTATCGGCGCCGCGACGAGGGCGACCTTCGCGCCAACGACGCCGAACTTCCTTTCGCACGACGCGCGCAGTTCGGTTTGCAGCGCCGGCAGCGCGTCCACCCGCGTGAACAAGTTCAGCGACAGGGCGCACGCGCCGAACCGGTCGTCCGGCGAGGCCCGCAGGGTCAGCGGGACGTTGAGGAACGTCAGCGATTCGACGTCGCCGGCCACGGACTCCACGGTCAACACGATGAACCCGGCGTGCGGTTCGACTTTCAGCACGGCGCTGGTTTCCGCGCGACCGAATTGCAGGCTCAGTCTTCCGTCCGCGAGACGCGCCGCCGTGGCGGGCAGATCTTTGCCTTGAACCCGGACTGCTCCACATTGGGAGGCACCGTTGGTGCGGAGGCAGTCGGTGCCCGACGCTCGATCGGTGAAAGCGAGGTTCTTCGCGTCGCTCGAAATGGTGTAGCGGAACAACGGGTTCTCCAGGACCACGGGTACACCGGTATCAGCGGCGACACTTCCGGCGAGGAAAGCAAACCCGACGCCGAAAGGCAGCGCGGCCCGTCGGAACCGCAAACCAACGCCAAACCTCCCCGGCAGGTCCGCAGGTGGGTGGCTGGTCTTCAAGGTCTGGGCGGTGCTGTCGCGTCCGTTTGCGATCAAGGTCGCTCGCCGCGGGCGAGGCGGGCGTTCACGTCCTGGCTCACTGCTTCGATGTCGGCGAGGCTGTCAATGACGTAGTGCGCGCCGGCCTTGCGCAGAATCTCGCGCGTCTTTTCCAGCCGACGCTCGATCTCCTGCCTGGACAACGTGGCCTCCTCCTCGAGCGAGTTGATATTCATGTAATTGCTGTAGCGTGCGACGCCCACGGCCCAGCAACCGGCGTTCAGTCCTTCTCCAACGCCGCTGACGGTGTCATCCACTTTGATCACGGATTGGATGGGCCAGGCGTCGAGCAAATCGAGGTTGCGATAAACCATGAAGGGCCGCGGACGCGCGCCATGCACAACCTCATCGCCAGCCACGGAAGCGTCGGGCACGTAGCCCTGTTTCTTCGCGGCCTTTTCGAGGATGTCCACCATCGGGCGCGTGAAACCCGTGGAACTGCCGATCTTGATGCCTTGCGCCTGGAGCCGCTTGATGACCCTGGCCACGCCGGGCAGAAGTTTGGTGTACCGCGGCAGGCAGGCGAGCTGCGCCGGAACAAAATCCGCGAACATGCGGTCCACGTCCGACTGGTTCGGATACCTGCGGTGGACATCCTTCCAGCGCTCGCGAATCACGGGGTCTTCCGTCAGCGCCTGGATGTGCAAATCCTTTCGCAGGCCCATCGGGCCGCGCGCCTCCTCCATGGAAATCGTCACGCCCTGGTTTTTGAACACCTCGACGAACACCACCGCGGGAGCGATGACGTAGGCGTCGGCGGTCGTGCCGCTCCAGTCCAGGATCAGGGTGGAGACTTTGCCCTTGTAGATGCGTTTGAAAACAAAATCGGCATTCGCGCTCATGATTTTCTGTGAGTCAGGTTATGGAGGGTCAATGGTTGTTTCGGCATCGCAAATCCGGGCGCGGAAGATCGCCAACCGCGAGGGTGGATGCAAGGCCTTTTCGCGAATCGGATCTGCAAGCCCGTGATTACCGGTGCGCAGGCCAACGATGAACGAAGTCAGGTGGGCGCGCTCATTTCACGGAGGACGGCTTCGATTGCACTCACAAGTTGTTCGAGATCGGCCGGGAACAACCGGCCAATGTTACCGATGCGGAAGGTGTCCACCTGGGTGAGTTTTCCGGGGTAGATGATGAAGCCTCGATCACTGAGCGCCCGGTAGAAGCGGTCGAAGTTGAACGCGACGTGGCTCGGGTAATGGAAGCCGGTGATGATGTGGCTCTGCACGGCGGGATCGAGAAACGGCTTCAAGCCGAGCCGCTTCATGCCGGCAAGCAGGGTTTCGTGATTGCGCCGGTAACGCTCGCTTCGCGCCGCGACGCCGCCCTCCGCCTCCAGTTCGCGCAAGGCCTGATCGAAGGCGAGGATGACGTGCGTCGGCGGCGTGTAGCGGAACTGGCCGTTCTTCTCGAAGCACTTGAGCTGGCCCAAAAGATCGAGACTCAAACTGCGCGCCCAGCCTTCGCTCGCGAGCAGCAGCGCGCGGCGCCCAAAGATGAAAGAGAAACCGGGCACGCCCTCGATGCACTTGTTCGACGACGACACGAGGTAATCAATCCCGCACGCGGCGAAATCAATCGGCATCCCGCCGAAGCTGCTCATGGCGTCAACGACATAGACTTTCCCGTGGCGCTTCGTCACGCGGCCCACAGCCTCGATCGGGTTGAGAATACCGGTTGTCGTTTCACAGTGGACGGCCGCCACGTGCGTGATCGCCGGGTCGCCGGCGAGACAGGCCTCCAACGCCGCCGGGTTGCCGGGGGTGTCCTCCGGCGTGCGCAGAACGGCGTGATCAATCCGCGCGTGTTTCAGCATTTGAACGATGCGGTCGCCGTAAGCGCCGTTCGTCAAAACGGCCACTTTGCCTTGCGGCGGAACGCAGCTTTGGAAGATCGCCTCGACCCCGAACGTGCCGCTGCCTTGAAGCAGCACGACCTCCCACCCGGCTTCCCGGGAAAGCCCGGCCAGGCGCAACAACCGCTCGCGCACGTGCGCGACGATGGCGTTGAACTCGAAATGCCATGAGCCAGCGTCGTGCAGCATGGCCGCCTTGACCGCGTGGCTCGTGGTCAGCGGGCCGGGAGTGAACAGCAACCGGTCGCGGGAGGAGGGCAGGTGAGCATGAGCCTTCATGCTAGGAAAAGGCTCCGCCGGCAGTAGCCGTCGAGGTAAGGAGGCGGACCCGAGGGACAAGGATTGAGTTCACGCCGGGCCGCCCTCCACTTCACGGATCGCGGCTTCGAGCATCGCCCAAGCCTGATCCAACTCGTTCTCCGTGACGTTGAGGGGCGGGGCGAACGTGAGGACGTTACCCTTAGACACTTTGAAACTCAGGCCGCGTCGCAAGGCCGCGTACATGATCCGCTCCGCGGTGTCAATGGGATCGCCCGAGCCGCCGATCTCGACGCCGATCAACAGACCGAGACCGCGCACTTCCCGCACCAGGGCGCGGCCTGCAAGCCGGCGGCGAAGGTCTTCCACGGTTCTTGGTCCCAGCTCCGCCGCACGCTCGACGAGTTTTTGTTCCCCGATCACATCGAGCGTCGCCAGCGCCGCGGCGCAGGCCACGGGATTTTTTTCGTGAGTGAAGTGGCCCAGCGACTTGTCCGCCGCCACGTTGAGAGGCTCCCGCGCCAGCACGGCCGCCAGCGGAAAAATGCCGCCGCCGAGGCCTTTGCCCAGCACCACGATGTCAGGCTGGATGCCAAAATGCTCGAAGGCAAAGAATCGGCCCGTGCGGCCCAGGCCGATGGGGATTTCATCGAGCACCAGCAGCGCGCCATGCTTGTCGCACGCGGCGCGGATGCGCTTCCAGTAATCGGGCGGCGGAATCACCGGCACGTTGCGCACGGTTTCGGCAACGACCGCCGCCACGTCGCCCTCGCGCTCCATGACGTACTCGATGTAATCGGCGCACGCGAGATTGCACGCCGCGCCGCAGCGAAACGGGCAATGCGACGGGTCCGGCGGCGGGACGTGCTCGCAGCCCGGCAGCAGCGGGCCGGCGTTGTGGCGAAAGGCGCACTCGCCGCCAATCGAGATCGTGTCGAGCGAGGCGCCGTGGAACGCGTCCCACATCGAAATGGTTTTGAATCGCCCCGTGGCGGCGCGGGCGAGTTTGAGCGCAATGCCGTTGGCCGAAGCGCCGCCGGGGGCGAACAACAAGCGCCTCAGATCGCCGGGTGCGATGCGGGTCAGCCTTCCGGCCAGCCGGATCGCCGGCTCGTTGGTGTAGCGCCGGGTGCAGAAGGAGAGCGTGTCGAGCTGCCGCTTGATGGCCTCGATGACTCGCGGATGGCCAAAGCCGATCTGGTGGACGTTGTTGCCGTGAAAATCGAGATAGCGCCGGCCCTCCACGTCCTCGATCCACGCGCCCTGGGCCGAACGCAGCGCGTTGAGACACGGCGTGGACATCGCCTGATGCAGGAAGCAATCGGCGTCCTCGTCGAGCAACCGCCGGGTGTCGGGGTTGAGGTGTTCCGCCTGCCAGGCCTGGCGATGCGGGGAGAGGTTGATGTCGCCCTCGACGCGGAGCCCTTCGTGGATGGAATCGGTCACGGATGCCGGCGGCATGTTGCTTTACCTGCCGCGCATGGAGAACGCCTCGGTGACGGGCCGGGCGATCCACGCGTCGGGTTGCTTCAGGCCAAAAACGTAGGCGATGGTGGCGGCGGTGTCGTAGGTGTTGACGGGAGTCTGGATTTCATGACCGGCGCGCACTCCCGGGCCGGTGATGATCCAGGGGATCTCAAGGTCCGCCATGATGGGATCGCCATGACCTTTCTTGTGGCCGCCGTGATCGGCCGTGACCAGCAACAGGGTGTCGTTTTTCATCCCGGCTTCTTGAATGGCGGCAATGACTTCGCCGATGAGTTTGTCGGCGACTCCAACCGAGGCATAGTACTCCGGTGTACCGTGGCCGATCTCGTGACCGACATGGTCCACGTGGTCGAGGTGAATGAAAGTGAACGTCGGCCTGCGGCTTGTGATGAACTCGATGGCGCGGTGCGTGGCGTTTGTCGGGCCCTCGAGGTCCTCGACCACGTCCACCATCTTGCGCTCGACCAGACGGCCATAATCGTCCCAATCATGAAACACACCCAGGATGGAGGCTGGTTGTTGCTGGCGGAAAACGCTGAAGATGGTCGGGAAAATGCCGCCTGGACCCTTGACCGTCGGCGGGATGTCGAACTTGTTCGGCTGCCAATCGTTGGAAGTGACGCCGTGTTGCTCGGGGCCCGCGCCCATGATCATCGAGGCCCAGTTCGGGCTGCTCGAAGTGGGCATGACGCCGCGCGCGTGCAGCGTCCACGCGCCCCGGTCGCGGAGTCGTTTGAGATTCGGCGCATCGGCCTTCAGCACACCGTCGGGGCTGAGGCCGTCCACGCCGACGACGACCATGTGTTTGACTTGCGCGAGTGCGCCAGGGGTGGAAGCGGCAAGCATCGCCGCCGTGATCACGTAGATGGTTTGGATCAAGGTTCGGTTCATTCTGAATCCCTTCGAGTCGGTGGCGCTGGCCATCAACGCTCAACGACCCGGAGCAAACCCCAATCGCCAACAAACTCCGGGCCTGCGGCCATCCTGCCCGATCGAAGCGGTTTGTCGAGTGTCGTTTTACCGGCCTCCGGCGGCCCACCGGACCCGGATCAGCTCATGCACTGACCCGGCAGTCGAGAGCGCGAGATTGACATTGCCATGATGGGGTTCTATTCGTCGGACCACTCCACGGGCGAGGACTGGGGCCGGTCTCCAGCGGGGAAGCGCGCGCGGCGTGTCGTCAGGCAACAATCGTTTCGAGAATCGGACAGTGGTCGTTTCCACAAATTTGTTTCGATTCCTCTCGCACCGGCTGACGGTGGCGGCGGGATTGTGCGCGCTCCTCGCCGGCCTGGTGGCGGTGAAATGGGATTCGCTGCGCGAATCCGGGCGGTCGGCAGAGGCCGTGGCCCGGTTGGAGCGCGGTTTGCCGCGCCTCGGAAAGCAGCCGGATTACGCCTCGTCCCAGGGCTGCCAGGCTTGCCACCCCGGAGAACACCAGTCGTGGCATCGCACTTTTCACCGCACGATGACGCAGACCGCCAGGCCCGGAAACGTGGCGGGCGCTTTTGACGGCAGCATCGTCCGCTCCCATGGGCTGGACTACCGCGTGTTCCGCAAGGACGATGAATTTTGGGCCGAGATGCCGGACCCGGATGTGATGATGTACGTGCTACAGGGCGGCAAGAAACTGGCACTGGACAAGATTCCGCGCGTGGAACGGCGCGTGGTCATGACGACTGGATCGCACCACTACCAAACCTACTGGGTCACCAGCCCGCGGTACGACCGGCTGATGCAGACGTTGCCGTTGGTATATCTCATCCGCGAGCAGCGGTGGATACCGCGAGAGGCGGCTTTCATGCGGCCCGAGCACGACGCGCGCGGCTTCATCACGCAATGGAACCATCATTGCATCCGCTGCCACAGCACCGGCGGCAATCCGGGGTTGAACCGCGAAACCGGCATGCTCGATTCGCGGGTGGCGGAGTTGGGCATCGCCTGCGAAAGCTGCCACGGGCCGGGCGAGGAACACGTCCGTCGCCAGCAAAATCCGCTGCGGCGCTACTGGCTGCACGCGACGCAACGCCCGGACTCAACCATCGTGAATCCGAAGCGGCTGGACGCTGTGGATCACCGCGCTTCGAGCCAGATTTGCGGCCAGTGCCACGGGGTCTATATCATGCGGGACGAGTTCGCGATGAAAGCCGCCTATGAGGGCGAACTCTACCGGGCGGGCCTGGACCTCAACCAGACGCGCTATTACATCCAGCATCCGGTTGAAGGCTCGCCGCCGGCGCAGTGGGACGACCTGCGCCGCAACCCGGAGTTCTTCCGCGAGCGCTGGTGGGAGGATGGGACGATTCTCGCCGGGGGCCGCGAATACACCGCCATGACGGTGTCCGGCTGCTACACGCGCGGGAAGATTTCCTGTCTGTCCTGCCACTCGATGCATCAAGGCGATCCCGCGGGCCAATTGAAGCCGGGCGCGACGGGCAGCGCGTTTTGCACGCAATGCCACGACGGGCTGAAATACACCAGTGCGATCCGGACCCACACGTTTCACGAGCCAGGCTCGTCCGGCAGCGATTGCCTGAACTGCCACATGCCGCACACCTCCTACGCCTTGTTCCGCGCAATCCGAAGCCATCAGATCGCGTCGCCCAGCGTGGCGAAGAGCGCGCGCCTTGGCGTGCCGAACGCGTGCAACCTCTGCCACCTGGACAAGACGCTGGAATGGACGCAACAGCATTACGCGGAGCGCTACGGCGGACCGAAGGTGGAACTTACCGGGGAGCAGAAGTCGGTTTCAGCCGCGCTGCTTTGGATGCTCAAAGGCCACGCGGCACAACGAGCCATCGCGGCCTGGCACGCCGGCTGGGCGCCGGCGCAACAAGCCAGCGGCACAAACTGGTTGGCACCGTTTCAGGCAAGGCTGCTGGAGGACCCCTACGGTGTCGTACGCTACGTGGCCGGGGAGGCGTTGCGCAAGCTGCCGGGGTTCGACAGCTTTCGACAGGACTTCATGGCGCCGCCCGCCGAGTTGAAACTGGCCACTCAGTCGGTGCTTGACCAGTGGCGGGCCCGAAACATGCCGCCGGATCGCGTGGGAGAGCAGGTTCTTCTCGATCCGCAGGGGGAGGTCATGGAATCCAAAGTCCAGGCGATGCTCGGCGAACGGGACAATCGCACCGTCATCATCGAGGAGTGATGAACGCACCCTCACGAATCGCCGAAGCGGACAGCACGTGGAGCGCTGCGCTCTCGCACCGCCACCTGCGAGCCGGTTGGATCGGCCTGCTGGTTTTTCTGACGCTGGGAATCGGGCTGGAAACGCTGCACGGCCTCAAACTGGGTTTCTATCTTGATCCGCGCCACACAGCCCGCCGGCTGATGTGGACGCTGGCCCATTCGCATGGGACGCTGTTCTCGTTGGTCAATATCGCGTTTGCCGTCACCGTGCATCGGTTGCGGTCCACACAGGATCGGCTGCTGCGGTTCGCTTCCGCCGGCTTGCTCGGCGGATTGCTCGTCCTGCCGCTAGGATTCTTTCTGGGCGGCTTCGGACTTTACGGCGGCGATCCGGGGATTGGAGTATTTCTGGTTCCGGTCGGCGCATTGCTGATGCTGGCCGGCGCGGGCGCCGTGGTGATGCTGCTTCCGCGAGCAGGCAACAAAGTTCCACGGCCGGTCATGGGAGGCGAAACGAGAGGCGAAGCTCAACTCGCGGCCTCAAGCGATACCGAAGGCAAGCTCCGCACGGGGCGGCCGCCGGGTCAGGCCGGGCGCAAGTAAAGCTCGCGGAGGGGCTGCCGCCGGTGCTTCGAATTCCCGGTCGTGTGCGCAACCCATGTGGCTTCCAGTCCGGCACGGGCTGGCGGTGATCCCGGTTTTTCTCGGGCCACCCTTTCCGGCTCGCGACGGCCACTTTTCGCCAAGGCTCTGGCTGCCTGGATGACGTGAGCGGATCCCAAAACGGAGCGGGCTCCGGTGGATCGCCCACCGGAGCCCGCTGTGATTCGCTTCCGTTCGTGCGAAGCCAATTACGGCTGGCCGCCGCGGTAGTAAACAGGCGCGGCCGGCAGCGGGGTCACGTACGAGTTGGTGGAACGGGCGGCCGTAACTTCGGCCCACGGGCCGGTGACCGACGTGGCCGATTCCAGAACTGTGTTGCCCTTGGTGATGACCAGATTCGCACCCGAGATGCTGATCGAAGGATCGAGGGGTCTTGGATTGGTTACCGGCGCCGCGGTCGTGAGGGTATTACCCGCGCTGCCGGCGGTGTAGATGGCCGCCACTTCACCGGGCGTCAACGCGCGCCGCCAGAGGCCCAAGTCGTCAATCAAGGCGTTGATGGGAGCGCCGTTGTAGGCGCCGGAACCATCCTGACCGATGTTGAGCGCCTTGGCGGTGCTGCTGCGGGCATTGAGCGGATAGGTGTCAATCGTGGTAGGTTGATAATGGCCGCCCATGGTGCCGTTCGCGGTCGCGAGCGTGGTCACGGCCACCAGATTGCCGTCGAGATAGGTGCCGGCCCTCGCCGCACCGCCACCGCCGCGGTTGTACACCACTGCGACATGACGCCAGGCGTTGGTATCACTGAAAGTACCGCCCGGACCATCGTAGTCCTTCCTGGTATTCAGATTGGGAGCGCTGTCGAGTTCCCGGTAGTTCCATTGCAAACGCTTGTCGCCGTCCGTCGCCACAACCCAGCCGCAGGTGCTGCCGGAATCCCAATCCTTGTTTGAGATGAACGACGGATCGGAGGACGAGCTTAACACCCGCGTCCAGAAGGAGACGGAAAAACTCGTGCTGGTGCCAAGTTGCAGGTCGGGTTGGTTGGTCACCACCAGCGAGGCGTAGTTGTTGACGGTCAGCGGGCCGTCCACGTTGACCTCCAACGCACTGCCGATCTTGCCCGTGCCAAACGTGGGCGAATTCACGGGAATCGCGTCGTTTCCGTGCCCTGAGGCATCCAAATAATCGCCGTCGAACTTCAGGTGCAGCACCAAGTCGCGCATGATGTTGGTGGCAAACTTGAGCGTCGCAACAATGCTGGAAACGACGGCATCCGAGTTGGAAGCCAGGCAGGCGTAGTTACCCTCGCTCGAAGTCTGCGCGTCGTAGATCGAGTAGGCCGTCCTCGTGGCGCCACTAATTGGCGAGCCGTTGTACGTCCATTGGTATGAGATGGGTGACCGGCCGCGGGCGTTCGCCGTGAAGTACACATCCACACCGGCATTGATGGTGCGCTGAATGGGGTGTGAGATGAACGTCGGCGCCGCAATCACGGTCAACGAAGCCACGCTGCTGATCGTGGTGCTGATGGCATCCGTCACCAATACGCGGTAACCGCCCGCGTTGTTGGTTTCCGCCGTGAAGTTGTAGGCAGCGCTGGTGGCACCGGGCACGTTGGTATAGACCGAGCCTGAGCCGCCGTTGAACTGCCATTGATACGTGACGGTGCCGCTCCCCACGGCCACGACGCTGAAGCTGGCCGCAGCGCCGGCGTCGCGAAGGATGGAGGCCGGCTGCGTGGTGATGGCGGGTCCTGCGGAAACCTGGATGTTGTCAAGTGCCCACCACCAGTCATTGGCGGCGTTAACCATTCCGAATTTGAGCACAACATTGGTCGCTCCGGATGGGTTGTTCAATAGGATGGTCACCACTTCATTTTCTGAATCTGGATGGAAAGTTGGGCCGGCGATGGAATCCCACTTCATCACCTGAACGGGCGCCCCGCCGTTGAAAGACGCGGTAATAATGGCGGTCTGGTTGTTGGTTGCGGGGCAGGGGGGCCATTCGGCGCCGCCGCAGTCGTCCTGGGCTTCAGGCCGCCAACTGGAGTCAAATTTCATGAAAACACTGTTGACGGTGAGGCCGGCAATATTGATCGCCGGAGTTTGGAGGTAGGTCGTCATGTAACCGAGGGCGTGCGGGGCATGGTCATCCCACTCGTCGGGGTCTGCAATAGCCACTGTGCCCTGGCCGTTGACCCACAACTCACGGTTCTGGCCACCGGCTGTGGAAGCCCACCAATCCTTGTTCGCGAAACCCCAGCCCGCCCATTCCGTCGTTCCGTCTGCGGCAGGGTCGCTTGCCCCGGGCACGCCGTTGGTATCCACCGACCAGCCCGTTGGCGGCCGGTTTGTCCAAACCGCGGTGCCGGGAATGTCCTCATCAACAGTGGCGCCAAGAACCAATCCTTCGAAATCCTCGTAGAACAGCAGCGCCACAAATGTCGTGGTGTTGGTCTGCGGCGTGGCACTGGTGCTGTCCGTGTACACCAGTTGGAGGGTGTGCAAACCCAGCGAGAGGTTCCCCAGGTTCGTTTTCACGGTGATTAGGTCGCCGACCTGGGTGATTGAGGCTGAGGACATGAGGGTGCCGTCAAGTCGCAAGGAGATCGAGGCGGGTGAAATCGTGGTGTCGCCGTCATCAATGACGGCGCCGACGTCGGTATTCCGGTTGGCATACGCTCCGGAAGGAATCCATTTGTCAATGAACGAGGGAATGGGCGGGACGGTTCCCGGGATGCCCGCGGCCGAAGGGCCGCCCATGGCGCGCATCTGGCGGTAATCGAGGATTTCATCACGAATCTGGATGCTGTTCACATAACCCACCGCGGCCGCGTTCGTGCCGGTGTTGGCGAGGATCAAGGCCGTGGAACTCGGAGTCAGGACGAGCCGGCCGTCCTGAATGCCGGTGAGGTTTTGCTGGCCGACTTGAGCGCCGTTGACATACATGCGCACGGTATTGGTCAGGACCACGAAGCCGACGCGATACCAGGTGTTGCTGTTGATCGTGCCAAAGGAATTGCCGCCGACGAGGCCAACGCCGTTCGCCGCGCTGACGCCGAGATCGGCGCCGGGCACGACGAAACCACCGTCGGTCTCGATCAACGGTCGCAGTTTCGCGTCCGACTCGCTTCCGTAGAGCACGTCGTACAGGATCGTGTAATAATCGGCGAACGAGCTACCGACAGTGGCGGGTGGGGTGGGCATGTTGTAGCCGCTGCCGTTGTTCCACGCCAGGAATTTCATTACGGCGGCGGGGCTGCCATTGATGTCCGGTATGCTGAATCCGGTGGTCGTATTGAAGACGGTGCCGGCGGAGGTGGTGCCGTCGGCATAGGTCAGGGCGGAACCTGTCGTGGCGGAGAGGTCGCCACTGTTGAAGTCCCATTGACCAAAGGTTGCTGCGTTGAGACTCGCGGCGCCAAGCAGGCTCGCGACCAATACTGCGCCCGGAAGACGCAGGTGGAGGAGGCAGGTACGTATTCTGTTCATGGATCGGGTGGGGGGTTGGGGGTTTGTTTTACGGGGGGCCTGAAATCAGATCGTTGGGAAACTCAGAATGAGCGTTCAAGCTGGCAACTTTCGACGGCAAAAGGCAACCCCGCTCGTGGTGAGAATGAAAATGTCATCAACTTCGGGTCCGCGCATGGTGCCTTCTGGGGATTCAGCCGCAAAGGGGCAGTGGCCTGGAAATCACTTGTTCACCCGGTAAGTCTTCAAAGTGTCGGCTGCTTTCGTGTCGCCCTTGGTTTCGGCGGTTTGAAGGAGGCTGTTGATCGTCAGCGTCGCCCTCGTCACAACGGAGTTTTGCTCTTTGTTCAAGCCGGCCATGCCGGTGAGCTGCTGGATGGTCGCAAATGCCTTTGCGTAATCCTTGGCCTGCAACGCAACAACAGTCTGTTCGGCGAGCTCCTTAGCCTGGGGCTGCGCCGTGTTGAAAGCCTTTTGGACCGCGGCTGGTATCTGGTCCTCCGGGATCGGGTCCGGTGGTTTTTCATTCCGACCACAACCCGCAGTGATTAGCCCGGCGATCACCACTGCGGCGATCCATGGCAACACGCGGCCCCATCCATCGGTTTGTCGTTTCATTCCGAGTCTTTTCTAGTCTGCGATCGGGTTCTTGGGTGTCGCCCCGGTGTAATGCCGATAGTCAATTCCAACACCGAGTCCAGTGAACTTGATTCTGGAAACGTGACCGTCAACCCAGATGGTCTGATTGCCTCTCGAGTGGCGATACCATTCGTAATCCCAGCGGTAGCCGCCATAAAGTGAGGAAAGCCCGCCATAGGGGGGTTGCCCAATCCACTGGGTGAGGATCTGTGATTTCCCAGGGAACAGTCCGATACTGTCATCCGGGCCCTCCATCTTCTGTTCGGCGCCGTCCTGGGCGAAAATCATTTTGGTTGGGATTTTGTAACTGGAAGTCTTTTTGACACTGCCCGGCTCGTCAGGGTCAACATTGGCATACGGGCTCCGGGTCAGCAGATACTGGCACATGGCAATCGTCGAATTCCGCCAAAAATCCCAATCCCAGTGCGGCCTGGCCCCGTCATCCCACCATTCATCCGTGCGTTTCGCGGCCGGGCATCCGAAGATATTCCGGTTCTTGTTGTAATAATCGTAATAGCCAATCGCCCAGTAGGCGTAACCGTTGTTGGCAGCGAGCAACACAGTGGAGCGAGGGTTGGCGAACCATTGACCGTCATTGGGCAGGCTGCCACCCCCGAGATGGAAGTAAGTGTCGCCGTTATCCTGTGCATACATCGTCCCGGCCAATCCGATCTGCTTCATGTTGTTCATGCAGGTGGCGGCCTTGGCACGTTCCTTGGCCTTGCTCAACGCTGGCAAGAGCATGCTGGCGAGAATCGCGATGATGGCTATCACTACCAACAACTCGATCAGAGTGAATCCTCCGGGGAACGCGCGCTGACTGCCATGCTTCGCTTGGAAGCGCTTCTTGGGATTTCGCAGCGGGGAGGCGGCTGTGGCCGGGGTCTCGAGCATGGGACTCATCATGTTTTTTCCGGTTCGCTTTTCGAGCGGCTGATCGTCGCTGAATTCGGCATGCCGCTCACCAAAGCGGCTTGGATTGAACTAATAAACTCTTTTCAGGGCGAAGCTGTCAAACCTTTTTTTCCTGCTTTCTTCAAATGGGGGAGCATATCAAAAAATGTACAGGTTTTGACCGGAACTCATTAACACCCTGCTTGAGCTGGGTGTTCGACGAATGCGAGGAATTTCAACCGCTTTAGCGGTTTATCCCCACGGGCAAACCGCTGAAGCGGTTCTAACTTTACGACCACCACGGACACCCAGCTCAAGCAGGGTGTTAATGAAACGCCCGCAAACACGAGGCGTTTCGGCGGCGCGACCCTTCTCATTTTTTGATATGCGCCCTTCAAATGGTTCGGCCCCAGAGCCTGTTTGAAAACTCCCGCTCGGTGTCCACCCTTCAGGGTGTCCGGACGCGAGAACACGCTGAAGCGTGGACACCGAACGGGCGCCGGGGTCGCGACAAGCGTTGGAAATGTAGTTTTCAAACAGGCTCTCAGTCCGCAGCGATGGCGGAAATGACCCTGTCCGGACTCAGGATTATGACGCCTCATTGCGAGAACGCGCGGCAGCAGCCTGCTGGTTCAGGAATCTGGCGCGGGCTTGCGCATTCCAGATGGGTTATGTCCTGGTGTCAGCTTGAAAAGTCTGGACGCCCGCCGCCGACCGGCCAGAATGTTCCCCGTCCAACACGCTATGTCTCTCAGCAAATGTGAAAAGTGCGGTCAGGAATTGCGCGTGGAAACGGCCCCATGCCCCCGATGCGGCACGGTTGCGCGAACCACGAATCCCGAGGCAGGCTTGGCGCTTCCGACGAAAGGTCGAAGCTCATTTCGAGGCTTCGTTGGCTTGCTGTTTCCCTTGTTGCTGGTCGTTGTTTTGTGGCTCGTTCTCCGACCTACTCGCAGTTCCACCCCACCGCCGCCGGCTGAGGTCAAGACAACGACCGGCGCCGAACTCCGGCCCAAAGCCGAACAGGGTGATGCTGAGGCCCAACGGGCACTGGGCGCACTTTTCGCCGCTGGTGAAGGAGTGAAACAGGACTACAAACAGGCGGCGGAGTGGTATCGTAAGGCTGCGGAGCAGGGCCATGCCGGTGCGCAATCCGCCCTCGGCGAGTTGTATCAAGCCGGACAGGGTGTGCCTTTCGACGAAGCCGAGGCGGCCAGGTGGTACCGCAAAGCCGCGGACCAGGGCGACTTGGGCGGACAATACAACCTCGCAGTCCAGTATGAACTGGGCCGGGGCGTCACCGAAAACCAGGTCGAGGCGGCTAAACTCTTTCGCCTGGCGGCGGAACAGGGCGAACCGCTGGCGCAATACGATCTCGGGCAGCGATACGAACGCGGCCTCGGTGTCTCGCCGGACCTGGCCGAAGCCTTCAAGTGGCTGTCGTTGGCCGCCGACAAGGGAATTCAGGACGCAGTCAAGACGCGCGATGCCCTCAAGCGGACCCTCTCCAGTGACCAACTTGGTGACGCCAAACGGCGCATTGAAACTTTTGTCCCGAAGAAAACTTCACCGCCGGCGAAGTGACGGCCGGCGTCGGACTCGCATCAGGACAATTCGATTGGCTGGCCGGTCACGAGCTGGCCAAGAATTGATGGGACGTTCCCAAACAACAACTCAAGCTCAACGCTGGCCGGCACCGATGCTAACGCTCATCGGCCTGGCCAAGCTCCAATCGGACGCCACCGGCGTCGGCGATATCGAACCGCATCGCCCCTTCAACGTCGCGCGCCGGGAGTTTCAGGTCGCGGAGCACGGAGCCGTCGGACCTTAGCAGGCTGGCCTTTGACACTGCCTGCGGCAGTCGCAGGCGGAGCGGCTCCTCACGTAACCCGTCCTTGTAGATCGTGATCGCTTTGCGCGACGCGCGGATCGTCAGGACCAGGTTTTGGAAACGAATCCTGTCGAGCGTGAACTCCGGCCAGTCGGACGGCAGGCGCGGATCGAGTTTGATGCCATCCGCGCGCGGCGTGAAGCCGAGGAAGCCATTGAGCATGATCTGCGGCACGAGCGCGCTTTCGAAGAACTCCTGGTCCAGCCCCAGCCCGCCGGCCGTTCCGCCGCCTTGCAATGTCCCGTCGCGGGATTTCCCGTCGTAGTACTTGCGATATCCACCGGCGGCCTGGACTTCGTCGAACCACCCGAGTATCTCGCGCAGGCGCTGCCAGGCGTTGTCCGGACCGAGCACTTTCAGCCGCGCCATCAAGTCGTGATACGACCAGCCCAGGACCGCGCCGCCATCCTGCACCTGGCCGCCCCACGGTATGGCTTCCGGATTGCTCCACGCCCAGAAATACCAGTCCACGTTGCGCCGGGTCGTCGCGCGCGGCGCGAACCGCCAGTGGTAGATGTCCGCACCCTGCGAAGTGTCGTCCGCCACGAGGCGGTCGCCGTTGACCCAGCTCAGAATGGCCTTCGCGTGTTCAGCCGTGGCGAAGTCGTAATAGACCGCTTCGAGGTTCAAAAACGTGTAGCCGTACTCATGCGGGTTGCCGTCGGCGTCAATGCAGGCATTGAACCGCTTCGTCCTCCCGTTCCAGAACAGGCGATTGCCCGTGGCCTTCACGTCGGCGGCGTGGCGTTCGAGCATGGCGGGGTCGAAACTCAACACGCCGGACGGAATCTGCCACTCTGGATGCGCGCGAACCTCGCGTTCGATCTGCGCCAGCGCCAGCGTGGAGTCGTAATGCTGAACTGTCGCGTAACAATCCAACCCGCCAAACGGCATCAAGTCCCAATAATTGTTGCCGATGCCCTCGCCGCCGATGAGTTCCTTCTTCCCGTCGGCGGTGCGTTTGATGCCGCTGCGCCCGCTGTGCCCCACCCAGCCGGTGAACACGACCTTTCGTTCGAGCGCCTCGTGTTCGGTGAGCACGTAACGCATCGCCGCGCGCATCCGGTTGATGTTCGCGCGCAGGAAACCGAGGTCGCGCGTCCACCAGAAATACTTCGCGCAGCCTCGGATGAAATTCTGCGAGTTGATGTTGTGCCGCGTGTCGTATTGCGAGAAGAACGCCTGGAGCGTGACGCCGCCGGGCGCGGTGTTGCCCAGCCCAATGCGCAGTTGCGCGACCTCGCCGGTCCATTGCGGATGACGATACATCGGGACCATGGTGTAGCTGATCGGGTCGCCCTTCACCGGATCGAAATACACCCGGCGCCCGGCGGTGAAATTCGTCGCGGACAGCGTGGTCCACTCGACGAACGGCTGGGGCGCACCCAAGCCGGTCGCCTGCCAGCGCAACTGGAGGAAGGGCATTTCAAACGTGTCGCACTTCCGGGCGGGCGCGGTGATCAAAGCGGCGGCGTTCGTGATTTCGAGACGCCAGCCATCTTCGGCCACGCCTGCGTCCTTCGCGCCTTCCAACCGCCAGCCGTCGGGCTTGTTCAAGTCCTTTGGCCGCCAGCCCGGTCCGGCAGTGTTCTTGAAGGAGAAATGCCAGCCGCAACCGCGCCGGCCTTGATTCCAGAATGGGAACGGCCAGCCGAGTTGATGCGCGATGCTCGCGTGCTGGTGCGTGGCGACGTAACCCTCCGGGTCCATAATGCGCCCGGTGAGCGTGGACGACCACGCCTGCCGCATGGCGTCGGACCGGTTTTCCGTGGACACCCCCGGCCAGAGCGAGGCGTCCGGCAGCCATTCATCCCAAAGCGTGGCTTTTGGCCCGGCACCCGGGTAATGCAACCAGAACAATTCGCGCAACGTGGCCATTTCCTTTTCGTGGCCGGGCATGGCGAACGTCGGAAAATCTTCCGGAATGCCGGCGGCGAGGGAAGCCGTTTGCAACGCCAGCGCGAGGCCGGTTTGAAGGATGCGAAGCGAGCGGAGTTTCATTTGCTTTCAGTTTTCGATGAGGAGTTCAGCACCGCCGATGTGATGGCAGGTGTGGCGGCAGGCCATGAAGTAGAGCACCGGCACGGCCATGCGGCTGATGAGCAGCGACGCAATCTCCCCGGCCATCAGCGAAATCGCCAGCCCCTGAAAAATCGGATCCGCCAGAATCACGCTCGCGCCGACGACCACGGCCATCGCAAGCGACAGCCCGGCGGCCAGCAGGATTCGTCCTTTCATGATTTCCCTCGATTGCCCGTGTGCATGGGCGGGATCGGTGCTCAGGTGGCAGCGCGCTTCGCCTCGCAACAACTTCCGGCCTCCCGGCCTGCGCCGAATTTCTTCAAGATCATTTCCAGCGGGCAGAAGTTCGTGAACGAGGATTGCAGCAGGTTGAACCCGACAAACGCCGTGAACCAGAGCCAGTACGGGCTGTGATAATGCGCGAGCAAGAGACTCGCGAGAACAAACGTGCCGGCGAACCGGCGGATGATCATGTGCATTTTCATGGTTTGGTTGGTTTCAGTCGAGGTTCGACGGACATTCGCCGTGACCACCGCAGCCATCACTACGCGACGAATTGTGCTGGAGAAGGTGAGGTTCGTCAACGCACGGGCGCCATCATCCCCACGGGCGGCATTGGGCTTCGGTCAACAGGATCGCAGCGGTGCGACAAGACTCACCCGGTCGCCTGAATGAAGGATGAAGACGTGAAGGCCGTCCTGGCGCGTGAAGCGATCCGTGTCGAGCTTCCGTCACATTTGTTCACGCATCGCAAAGGCTCGCATACTCCGCGCGCTTGCAGCCGCCACAATCGCGAGTGTCCAACTTGAAGCGAAAGTTTTGCGGGCTGGCAGCGGCCGTCTGCTTGAACTGCACGACCAGGTTGTAGCCGTCGCCGACGGGCAGCTTCGTCTTGCTGACGAGTGGGTCGCCTTGCTTCTCGAACTCGGCCGTGACTTTGCCGCCCTTGGCGTCGGCGATTACCGTCACAACCTGCGCGCCCGCGGCAACGGGTTTCAGTGCGGCGGCGTATAAGGTAATTGTCACGGTGTGGTCTTTCTCCAAAAAGAATTCCGCTTGCGGCCTGGTTTTTTCGAGCAGGCGTCCGCCTTTCGGTCCGGTGAGTTCTTTTTTGTCGGCGGCATTGAGCGTGAGTACTCCGGCGCAAAGAACGCCGGCCAGGGTGAGGAGTTTGATGTATGTGTTCATGGATTCTGTGGTGCGGTGTTTGTTGTTTGGACTTTTGGCTTTCGTTCCACCCACTCGTAGAGCACAGGCAGCAGGACAAGCGTGAGGAAAGTCGAGGTGATGATGCCACCGATGACGACGGTGGCGAGCGGGCGTTGGACTTCCGCGCCCGCGCCCGTCGCAATCGCCATTGGCACGAAGCCGAAGCTGGCGACGAGTGCGGTCATCAGTTTCGGGCGAAGACGCGTAAGTGTCCCTTCGACGACCGCGTCGCGCACGCTGCGGCCTTCGCGGCGCAACTGGTTGATGAAACTGATGAGCATGATGCCGTTCAGCACGGCGATGCCACTGAGCGCGATAAAGCCAACGCCCGCGCTGATGGTGAACGGCATATCGCGCAGCCAAAGCGCAAAGACGCCGCCTGTTACGGCGAGCGGCACGCAGACGAAGACAAGCGCCGCCTGCCGCACGCTGCCGAAGCTCATAAAAATCAGGATGAAGATGAACACCAAGACCATTGGCACAATCAGCGCCAGACGCGCCCTCGCTTTTTGGAGGTTCTCAAACTGCCCGCCGAACTCGAAGTAGTAGCCGGGCGGGAACTTCACGTCGGCCTTGATGCGGGCCAGCGCTTCCTTCACGAATCCTTCCGTGTCGCGTCCGCGCAGGTTCACGAGAATGGCAGCGCGCCGCTGGCCGGATTCGCGGGTGACCGCGCCGACGGCCTCGACCATCTCGAAGCGGGCCACCTGGCCGAGCGTGAGCAAGCCGCCCGCTTCGGTTCGCACGGGCAGGCGCTTCATCGTTGCCACGTTGCGCCGGGCGTCCTCGGTCAGTCGCACGACGATGGGGAAGCGCCGGTTGCCCTCGATGACCGTGCCGACCTCCTCACCCGCCAGCGCCGTCGCGATGGCGTGGTTGAGGTTCGCAGCCTGGAGATTGTAGCGGCGCAACGCGTCGCGGTCGGGTTTGATTTCCAGCAAGGGCGAGCGTCCGAACGCGTCGAACTCCACGTCGCCGCCGCCGGGGATTTTGCGCAACAGGTCGCGAACCTCCGTGGCCAGCCGCTCCAACTCCTTGAAGTCATCGCCGAAAATCTTCACCGCGATGTCGGCGCGGACGCCTGCCATCATTTCGTTGAAGCGCATCTGAATCGGCTGCATAAAGAGATACGTTTGGCCGGGCGCGTGGACGGCGAGTTCGCGCCGCATCAGGTCGATCAGTTGCTCCTTGGTGACCGGACGCCCGTCAATCTTCCGCCACCGGCTGAGTGGCTTGAACTCAACATAAGTGTCACACAGGTTTGCTCCCATTGGATCAACCGCGATTTCCGCCGTGCCAATCAGGCCGAAGGTGCGCTCGACTTCCGGAAATTTTTCCAGAAGCAACTTCTCGGACTTTTCTTGCAGGTCCGTGGAAGCCCCCAACCCGGCGCTGCCGCTGCGGATGAAATGAAGGAGCATTGTGCCCTCGTCCAACTGGGGAATGAACTCCGCGCCCAGCCGTGTGGAGACAAACAACGACGAGCCGAACAACAGCACCGCCGCGCCGACCACGATCCAGCGGAAACGCAACGCCCACGCAAGCAGCGGCGTGTAAACGGCCTTGAAGAAACGCACCAGCCAGTTGTCGTGCTCGCGGATTTTGCCGCGCAGGAAATGCGAGCAAAGCACCGGCATCAGCGTAAGCGCCAGCGCGAGTGAACCGACCAGTGCGAAGATGACGGTGAGCGCCATCGGGCGGAACATTTTCCCCTCGATGCCCGTGAGCGCGAGGATCGGCACATAGACCACCGTGATGATGAGCACGCCGAAGAACATCGGGTTGGCGACTTCCTTCGCGGAGTAGCGCACTTCGTCGAAGCGTTCGGCGGCGGTGAGTTCGCGGCCAAGCTCCTTCTGCTTGTGCGCCAGATGGCGGATGATGTTCTCCACCATCACGACCGCGCCATCAATGATGAGGCCAAAATCAATCGCGCCGAGACTCATCAGATTGCCCGACACCCGGCTCTCAACCATGCCGGTCAGGGCAAAGAGCATGGAAAGGGGAATCGCCAGCGCCACGATGAACGCGGCGCGCAGATTGCCGAGCAGCGCGAACAACACGACCACCACGAGCAACGCGCCCTCGAACAAGTTCGTCTCCACCGTGTGCAACGTGCGGTTCACCAGGTCTGAGCGGTTGTAGAGCGGGCGCACTTCCACGCCGGGCGGCAGTTTCTCCTGAATGTGCGCGAGCTTTGCCGCCACGTCGCGGGCCACGATGCGGCTGTTGCCGCCCGCCAGCATCAATGCCCCGCCGACCACTCCCTCGTCACCATTCACCGTGGCCGCCCCAGTGCGATAGCCCGAGCCGATGCCGACCTGCGCCACGTCCTGCACGAGCAACGGCTGCGCCGAGCCGGCGAACTTGAGCGGAAGCTGTGCGATTTCCTCCACCGTGCTCACGCGGCTGTTGGCGCGGATGACGACTTGCTCTCCGCCGATTTCCACCAACCCGCCGCCGACGTTCTCCGTGTTCTCGCCGATTGCGTGCGCCAGTTCCTCCAGACTCAGGCCCACGCTGGCCAGCCGCGCCGGGTCAGGCATGACGACGATTTGGCGCTCGTAACCGCCGGATGTATTCACCTCCGCAACGCCGGGCGTGGCGCGGAGCAGCGGGCCGATGACGTATTCCTGAATCTGCTTGAGCGATTGCAACTGCTCGTAGCGCGTGGGTGGTCTGTTGGTCGCGTCCGCTGCGAAATCAACCGCGTAGTAAAAAATCTCGCCAAGTGCCGTACTGATGGGCGCGAGCCGGGGTTGCAGGCCAGGCGGGAGTTTTTCCGCTGCGCTCAACAAGCGTTCACTCACCAATTGCCGCGTGCGATACAAATCAACGCCGTCCTCAAACGTCATGCGGATTTGCGAGAGGCCGAACTTGGAGAGCGACCGCAATTCGATCATGCCGGGCAGGCCGGCCATCTGGCTTTCGAGCGGCAGCGTGACGAGCTTCTCGATTTCCTCCGGCGCGAGCGCGGGCACGGCGGTGTTGACCAGCACTTGCGGATTGGTGATGTCCGGGACGGCATCAATCGGCAGCCGCAACGCCGACCACACGCCGACGGCGATGAGCACCAGCGTTGCGAGCAGCACGAGCGCCCGCTGACGAAGCGACACTTCAACAGCTTTTAGGACCATGCGGCTATTTCCCCTTGACCGGCATCACGCAGCACGCCTGTCCGCCTTTGACCGCCGCCAGTTCCGTCATCCAGAGGGACATCACCGGCTGCAACACCACCTGATCGCCCGCGTAAAGACCGTCTTTGATCTCTACGAGATTGTCGCTCATTGCGCCCACCTTGACCGGCGCGCGGACGAAATTGTCGCCACTCACGGTATAGACGGAATGACCGTCGCTGCACTCCAGCAACGCGGCGCGCGGAATGGTGACAATCGAAGCATCGGAATCGAGCGCCACGCTCGCGGGCAGAAACGCGCCGACAGCAGGCGCATCGGATGTGCCACCGAACTCAACCAGCACTTCGGCCATGCCGGTGGCTTTCTGCAATTCATCGTTCACTCGCAACACACGCCCGGCGAGATTCGCGCCGTCAGAGCGCGCGTTAACCGCCAGTCCACGCTTCAACGCTTTCGCCTCCTCCGGTGTAACCGAGGCGCTCGCGAGAATGGATTCCTTGCCGACCTGATAAACGCGCAGTTGAACGTCGAGCGTCGCCGGAACTTTCTGTTCCGTGACCTCGACGATCTTCAAGCCAAGCGACAGCCGCGTTTCGGGCGGCACGAGCAGGCCATTCTTCGCGCTGTATTTCGGACCGATCTCGACGGTTTCACCACCCGCCGCTGCTTCGCCGGGCTTTTTCTGACAGCCCGCCAATGCGAGCGCCGCCAGACTCCAAACCCAAAATTGATTTCGCTTCATAAACACACTTGGACTTCACCGACATAAACCGACAGGGAAACAACTCGCGATGCGTTCACGCACCGCGCCAGAAAGGGCAGTTCCAAACGGAACTGGTTACGAAACGAAGGAGGGAGCGCGCGGCGAGAGCGCGGTGCGGAATGAGAATTGCCAGTGACCGGCCAATTCAGGCGGCGGGGTCGCAGGAAACTCGCGACCCGTTCCAGCGGGCCGTTGAACCTCCAGCAGCGCGGCGGCGGAGTCGAACAGCGGCACACCGACCGGCGCGATGAGGAGCAGTTGGCCTTGCGGCGGAAAATAATGGGCCGACGCCAGAGCACCGCATAGTTTGTCGCAGTTTTCCGGACCAGGAATGGAGGGCGAGTGCTCCTTCGAGCAGCAATCCTGTTTGCCGAGCAGACCCGAAGCATCAATCAGGCAGCACGAAACCGCTGGCAACCAAACGAGCGCCAGCACCAACGCGACCGCTGCCTTGATACGCTGCACGGGGAAACTAATACCACGGCGGCGGGGCCGGGGCAATCCGGGAGTTTGGGCAGGAACACAGCGCGGCGGAGCCGCAACCAAAGCACCGAACCGAATGAAACCGCAGAGACGCGATAAACGCAGAGCCAGCAGTTTGGAAGTCTTCTCTGCGTCCATCGCGCCTCTGCGGTTGACATGCGGTCCGAAAAATTTGCGCAGGAAAACAAAACTTTCCGGGACAAGGAGTCTAACCGCTGATTGACGCTGACCTGCCGCGACAGGCGCGAGCACGGCGGGTGAACGCTGATTCAACTTGTCGCGCCGACCTGTCTCGCCGAAATCCGATGAAGGCGGAAGTCGGACGCAGGCGGAAGGGCTGCAAGCCCGACAGATGATAGTGCAGGACAACGCCCTGGGTTAATCGTCAAAAGAAATTCAAGTCCTTAAAGGGCGAAACAGTTCTCAGCGCAAAGACGCGAAGGCGCAAGGGGTTTCAACCACACACCACCCGCTGAATCCGCCGCACGAGTCGCAACTGATTCTTGCGCGCAAGCTCATGCTCCCACACGCGCAACACGCGCCAGCCGGCACGACGCAACGTCCGGGCGACCAGCGCATCGCGTTTCATGTTGCCGGAAAGTTTTCGCCGCCAGAACGCGCTATTGTTCGCAGGCTGATTGCAATGCTTGGGGCAGCCGTGCCAGAAGCATCCATCCACGAACAGAGCCAGTTTGAGCTTCAGAAAAACAAAATCCGGCTTTCCAAAAACTGGCCGATTCCGCCGCCAGCCGCTGATGCGATGCGCCCGCAGCAGTTTTGCCAGCGCCAGTTCCGTGTCCTTGTTCCCGCGCCCGCGAATCCGCGACATCACTTCCGACCGCTTCCGTTTTGTGAAAACGTCGGGCATGAAACGTCAGGCAGCGAAGTGGTCGGTCAACAGCCACGGCGTGGTTCGCATGATCTCTGCGCGCTCCGAGCCGATGCGAGCTTTGGCCGCCTGGTAACAGTAAAGCTCGTTGTCGGTGAGTTCACCGGACTCAAACCGCCGCCATGCCTCTGCCGCGAACGGTTTGAAGTGTTTCGGCCAGCCGCTTCCGCGCGACTCAAAACCGTCGGGATGCAGACCGGGATACAGAAACGAAAGCGAATACCAGCCACGAATGAATTCCTTCTTCGTCACCGCCCGAAGCCCTTTCTTGAATACGATGCCCAAGTGTTTCTCTGCCGTCCGGCATGAGGGCGGCAGGTAGATGAAATCTTTCATGGAATCCAGGCTACACCCGGCAACGTGGTTTGCCAGGAAGAAATATCATGCAAGCAAATCCGCGACGATTGACGCGATTTGCCGCGCCAGCAAAGGCGGAACTGCGTTCCCAACCTGTCTGTATTGCTCCGTACGCGGGCCTTCAAAACGATAGTTGTCAGGAAATGTTTGCAGTCGCGCCGCTTCGCGAACGGTCAAACTCCGGCACTGGGCCGGGTCGTAGTGGATGAAGTAATGCCCGTCTTTGGCGATATGCGAGACGATGGTCGTGGATGGTCTGTCGCGAAGCTGAACCCGAAACCGGTCATTGAACTTTGTTTCTTTGAGGGCTGCTTCCACGTTTTTGTGCGCGGGCAGAAGCGAACGAGGGAAGTCCTCCAGCAACGGAGAGCGTTTGTTTTCTCGCGCGAAAACCGATGCAAAGAAATAGCGGTGCAAGTCGGAACAAATATGCCCGCGTGTCGCATGATTACAGACTCCCCCGAGTCGGACATCACGAAACCACGTGGCATGGCACTGGGGCGCGACATCGCAAGAAACGAACTCGCCACCGCGATCCAGTCCGAAGCCGATTCGTCGAGCAGCAGATTTCAGCGTCTCGCGCAGCGTATCGTCCAGTTCGCCATTTTGAAACCAGGGCGTGCCGATCATCGCACGAATCGCCTGCTGCCAGAGTTCGGGCGAATCGCTGCCCTTGGACATTCCACTTCGGAGTCGCGGTAAATCTTCAATCGCCTGTTCAACCGTCGCCTTCGTGTGACGTTCCAGGAGTTTGTGTCGTCGCGCGATATCCGAGCGGATGCCGAAGATGATGATGCGATGTCTTGCTTGTGGAATTCCGTATTCCTCGGAGCAAACGACGAACTCCTCCGGCTCGTGGTGCGCCGCGTCTGTGCGCTGGACGAGTGAAACCAATTTGTATTCCAAATCCACAGCGCCGTTTTCTACCTTCCCCGGCACTCGTGGTTGCGCGAGGTCTCTCAGAATCCGCTCGAAAATACGCTCCTGCTTGACCTTCGCCGAAAGCAAACCCTTTACATTCTCCATGACAAACACGGGCGGGCGATGCACGGCGAGAACACGAAGATATTGCCGATACAAGCGGTGTTTCCGGTCGGACTCGTATTTTTCCAACCCATTCTCAGCGCCTATCACTCGCGAGCGACCGACCAGCGAATACGCTTGGCAAGGCGGACCGCCGATTAGAACCCAGTTCGTCGCGCTTGCTAATCCTGTGGAAATCCGTTCGTCAATTTTACGCTTGGGCAGCGCCGGACTTCCAAGCGTTGCCCGCCACGCTTCTTGGGATGCCGCGCCCGCCTCATCTGGAAATTTTTGGAGCAGTTCTTCGCGCGACAGTTTCCCGCGCAGATAATCGTAATAGGCTTCGGGAGCTCTCCCTTGCGGAAAGTTCCTGAAAAACGCGCGCAACTCCAGCGTACGATGCGCGTGTTCGTCCATTTCGATGGACAGCTTGATTTTGAATGCGCGGTCGCCATTCGCGCTCAGGCAAGACGAAAAGCCTTCGCCCAATCCTCCAGGGCCGGCGAACAAATCAATGACAGGAATCGGCATGGCGAACTAAACTGCTTCCTCCAACTCAGGAAATTTTTCATCGAGTGCGTCGCCGAGTTTCAGCCAGATGACGTTTTGCAGTTGCTGATCAGGCAATGCGTCGAGCAACACAACGCCACCGTGCAAGCGAATAAGCTTTGCCCACTTCTGCACAACCGTTCCTTGCTTTGGAATGTTGCCCCGCTCTGTGGTCAATTTCTTCCAGAGGCGTAACGCACCGTGGACGATCCGTGGCGAACGCCCGATTGCACGCTCAAGAAATGCGGTCTGAATGTCTTGCAGGGAAAGCAGAACATCCGTGAATTCGAATTCGTCGGGCTGGCCAGAAATCCGCGTCAGATAGCCGAACCACCAGAGCCGCGCGATTGAATCGTGAACAAGAGACCTGAGTCCTTCGCCTTCGAGGAAATAGCGATCTCGGATGACGTCGCTAACATTCGCGCCAGGATCGACTGGCCAGCGAGCCGCTGTGTATTGTGCATACGGGCCATGCGAAAGATAGACCCAGAGGCGCGGGTCGGACGCCTGGACGGGCGTCAATTGGTGTAGCCATGTGAACACGCGGCGCGCGTTGACCGCATCGCGTTTGTCATCACCGTCCGGCAGATCGAGTTTCGGCGGTGCGTCGGCGGTGATTCTCGACTCCAGAATCGCGCTGGTAGAATCAAGCGCATCAAGAACATCACCGGCACGCCCACCAAGATAGTGTGCTCGGTTCGCGTCAATTCGGGTGCGCAGTTCCACGAGGGCACGATTGGAGAGGAACTTCAGGTTCATGGTTCAGTCTCTCCAAACACTCAACAGGTCGTTGAGGCCACGAGTAATGGGCTCTTTCAGCAGTTCTTGCGCTGCGCGGAAGACTTTCTCTGGCCCAGCGTCCAGCGGGACGCCGTCTTTTTCGAGACGAGCAATCAAGCAGCGACACCACCGCTGTTGAGCTTTTGCTTCCTCAAGTTCATCCGGTGAGAGCCGGAAAAGATAATTGATTGCTTGCAAGATGGCCGGAAAAACAACCCCGTTTGCGAGCAATCCCCGGACGGTCGGGTCAGCACGAAGCTCGATGTAAAACTGAAAATCCTCCCGTGAAAGCTCGACCTCAATGCGGTCGCCATTGAAGTCAATTTGCGCCGGTCCAGTTTCCCGTTCGGCTGACTTGCGGATGTCGAGGATTGAAGAAATCTTGCGGATCGGGTCGAGATCGAGGAAGGCGTCAAATTCAACGTGGCGTGCGATTGCGAGAAAATCACCAGCCCGCACGCCGAAAGTCCGGTTGCTGTAGTCGGCGTGCTGGCCCGGAAGTTGGTAAGTCGGAATGTCGCTCTTGGCCACGCAAAAGGCCAGAAGCTCAACACGCCCCCGAACCGCAGTCGCCGGCAGCGAAACCTTCACTTCGGTGGATTGCTGCGGATACCAGCCACGAAAAAACGTTCTCGGACATTCAACATGAATCCCAAATTGAGCAGCCCCGCTGTCAACGAATTCTTGCAGGCGAGGACATTCGTGGTGAATGCGCGCGGAGATATGCCAGTGCCAGTTGTCAGCGCCGACGCTGCCCGGCGGACAACTCAGTTCAAACGTGTTCGGCATCACGTCATCCGTCAACGGCGTCAGAAGTGGATGCGGAAGCGAACGAGGGCGCGAGTGTTTCATACTGTGGAAGCGCGGAGGGCAACGCGCATGGGCTGCTTCAAAACTACTCGCAAGCGGCGCGACCCGCCCGCCGGTATCTGAACCCCTGAAATGCGGTTTCCAGACACAGGCATCGGTTGGTTGCTCTCATCGAAAGCCTCAGCCAACGGGCAAGTAATAGGCGCTCCATCCTCGGTCACGGCGTCAATCCGTAGGTCGCCATCGTGAGCATCCGACGCGCGCACAATCAAATGATACGAACCAGAGCCAGCGCCATCGGAATAACTCCGCAAATCAATGTGGACTCTTGGAGCGGTCGCCTCACCTTTCTCGTCGCCGTCTTGTCCGGTCCGGTTCACTCGCCCGCCCGTCCGTTTTCCGTCGCCTTCTTTCGGGTCGAGCGTGTCGTCTTCACCGCCCCCCGTGCCGTCTTTGTCGCGCCCAGCGTCACCATCGCCGGGCGTTCTGACTTGGGGCTTCTGCATTTCGGTTTGCCGCGCTTCTGACGGCACTGCCGGGCGTCCGCCCAAGTCGGTTTCTTCGCTCTCGGAACTGGCCTCGCCGGGCAAGTCGTCCGGCAACAAATCCGCGAGTGTGTCCTCATTGACGATTTCAGCGTCAATGTTCGGAATCATGGTTTTCAACTCGGATGCGATCCAGCCTTTGATTTCCTGCAACACTTCTTTCTGGTGAATGTTCTTGGCACGCTTTAATTCCCAGTTGTCGTGGCAGGGCGGCTCGATTCCTTTCAGAAGGTGATTTCCCTTGCGGTCGTCGCACTGAAACAGTCCTGCGAATGGGACGCGAATCGTTCGCGGAGCATAGTAGTAAATCACCATTCCGGTTTTTCGGGTCATGCAGATTCGGCGCGGCAGATCGTGCGCGCCCAGCCGGACATGAAGGCGGCAGTCGCCCGCCAATGGTAGTGCTTGTTCGCGGAGATGGCTGCCTGCGCCGACCACCGCTTGAAAATATGGATATGCATCTCTCACTGAATCGTCGTTTCTGTGGAATCGGTCCATCAAACGGGGGAGAGTTTGCTGATTGATGTTCTGTTGGCCGACGCGGACTTTCAACTTTTGAAAATGGATGGCTGGCCAGAAATTTCTGAGCGTCGCGGCGACGAATTCGTCTTCCCAATCTCCAACGTTCCCTGGGAATCCGACAATCCAAACGTCCAAGCCGGGCTTGTCCCGCAGGAAAAGAGAGGGAATCTCAAGCTCCGTTCGCAAGGCGGAAAAACCCTTGCGAGCCGAATAGTTCCCGATGAATCCCGTTCCTTGCGTTAGCGAATTCGAGTCGTCACAGTGAGTCGCGAGGCGGCAAATGCCCTGTGACGCTACTTCCCCGTTTTCGGTTCGCGTCGAATAAATCACGGTGCGGAACGAGGATGCTGCCAAAGGCGCGTCCTTGCCGATGCCGAATGCGCCGGCGCTGGCTTCGTCCCGTTTCACCGACACGCCACGCGAACGCACCAATCCGAACCACGGGCTGTTCATCTCGTCATCGCCGCCGGGCACACCGGTCGTGCCGAAGTCAGAAATTCGCAGCAGTGTAATGTCTCTCCGCCCGGCGAGCTGCAGCCCGTGGTCAAAGAACTCCTTTGCCTTTTCATCCTCGCGCCAAAACACACGGCAGCGGTCCAAGGTTTCGCGCAATTCCTGCAAGAAAGGCAGGTTGTCGGCACGAACGGACCGCATCCCGATTCCAATCTCAACCGGCTGATGGGCTGACGCGGCGGCGTCCAGCGAGTTCTGGCCGCACTCGCGCACGACGTAGTGGGCGTAATCACCTTCGAAGGTTTCGATCCCGGCATCATTCAGTCCTTGCGTGATGCCACCGGACAGCGGCGGAAATTTCAGTTCCATGGGCGTCTATTTCAGCCAGTTGATTTTGATTTCCTTTTCCACTTCCTTGAACTCCGGGTCGCCGGTGAGGAGTTCGCAGTTTTTGACTTTGGCCAGCGCGGCGGCGAAGCAGTCGGCATACGCCATTTTGTGGGTGGCTTTGTAGATGGCGGCCTGCCGGGCGAGCGTGAGGTCGTCGCCGACGCCCACGATGTCAATGGGTAGAGTGGCGATGGCTCGGGCTTGCTGCTCGGCGGCTTCCTGTGAGATTTCGCGCATCGTGTTGTAGTAAATCTCGCCCCAGTTCACCACGCTCAACAGGAGCTTGTGCTTCTCCGCCGCCGCCTGGGCAAGCAGTTTTTCCACCGCTTCCGCTGCCGGTTCGTCCTCGAAGAACGCAATGAGCGCCCAGCTATCCAAAACTTTGGTGGCCATATCAGTTTAAGTCAGATTTCGACACCTCACCCGAAGCCCCTCTCCCATCCGATGGGCGAGGGTAGCGTCGGACCCTCCCCGTTCGAGGCGGCGAGGGAGAAGCATCCGTGACCATCTGTGTCATCCGTGGTTGAATTGTTTTGCGACTTTTGTGCCTGTTTGTGGCCATGCGTCAAAGTTCCCGTTCCGCTTTGCGGTCGTCCATCATGGCCTTCATCACGCCCTTGCCTTTGAGAGACCCGCGCAGGCTGCGGATGAATTTCGTGGTGACGGGCTTGATGAGAATGCCTTCGGGCGTGGACTCCACGTAGGCGCGTGTGCCTTCTTCAATCTCAAATTCCTTCCGCAAACGTCGGGGAATGACCACCTGGCCTTTGATCGAGAAGTAAACCGATTCTGCTTTTGCTGCTACATTCATGTGACAATCCTACATAGCAACAGAAGTAAGTCAACAACTTATTTGTTGGAAGTTATTCACAGGGTTTTCGCAGCCCTTTTGAATCAGCGTTCGTCAGCGTGAATTAGCGGTTAAGAATCTTTGCGGCTTTTGCGTTCCTTTGCGGCGCGGTCTGCCGAAAGCAATTGCGCGAAGCCAGGGACCGAGACACAGATGGAATTGAACCCGTCGTCCGGCATTGCTTGCCGGTCCCTTTTGAACGATAATCACCTACCATGAAACGTAATCATATTCTTGTTGCACTCGTTGCCGTGGTTTTGCCTTCCGCCTTGCTGTTCGCCCCGGAAGACACCCACGACGCCAAACCCGCCCACGCGAATCTTTATCCGCCAGCGGAAATCAAATGGAAAGACGGCCCGGCCTCGCTTCCACCGGGCGCGAAGATCGCCGTCCTCGAAGGCGATCCGACCAAGGAAGGGATGTTTGTCATGCGCGTCCGGGTGCCGGATGGCTTTCACATCCCCGCGCACACGCATCCCAAGCCCGAGCGGGTCACCGTCATTCAGGGCACGTTCAAACTCGCGATGGGTGACAACCCCAAGCTCGCCGACGCCCGCGTTTTGCCCGCCGGCACTTATGGCGTCTGGCCGCCCGGGATGGTGCATGCCGTGTGGATCGAGGGCGAGACGATCGTGCAGTTTCACGGCCTGGGGCCGTGGGTCATCAATTACGTCAATCCCGCCGACGACCCGCGCAACGCTAAGAAGTAGCCTGACTCGCGCTTGCGCGATTAGTGGCCGCAGGTGCAGGCATACTCGGTGCGCTTGCACTCTCCACAGGTGCTCATGTCGAGCTTGAAGCGGAGGTTGAGCGGCTTGGCGTCGGCGGTCTGCTTGAACTGCACGACGACGTTGTAGCCGTCGCCTTCCGGCAGCTTCGTCTTGCTGACGAGCGAATCACCCTTCTTCTCGAACTCCAGCTTGGCCTTCCCGTCCTTCGCGTCAGCAATGACTGTCACGTTCTGCGTGGTGGCGGCAACGGGCTTCAAGTCGTCGTTGTAGAAGTTGATGGTGACGGTGCGGTCTTTCCCGACCACGAACTCGGCGTGCGGAGTCGTCTTTTCGAGCAGTCGTCCGCCTTTGGGCGTAGCGAGGGGTTTGTCGGCGGCGTTGGTCGCGGGCGCGAGGCCCGCGCACAAAGCGACGGCCAGTGTGAGGATACGGAGGTTTGTTTTCATGTGTTCTGTGTTATGCGGTTGGTGCGAGCGCGGCGTCGGGGGAAGGTTCGCCTTCACCAGAAGGCGTTTCCACCGACACGTTGTCCGCAAAATCTTTTCTTCGTTCCAGCCACTCGTAAAGCGTCGGGAGCAACACGAGGGTGAGGAAAGTTGAACTCAAGATACCGCCGATGACGACGGTGGCGAGCGGGCGTTGCACTTCCGCGCCCGCGCCGCTGGCAATCGCCATCGGCACAAAGCCGAGCGAGGCCACGAGCGCGGTCATCAGCACGGGACGCAAGCGCGTCATCGCGCCTTCGCGGACGCAAGACGACACAGCGAGCCCTTTTTCGCGAAGCAGATTGAAGTAGGAAATCATCATCAAGCCGTTCAACACGGCGACGCCGCTCAGAGCGATGAAGCCAACGCCCGCCGAAATACTGAACGGCAGATCGCGCAGCCACAGTGCAAACACGCCGCCGGTGACGGCGAGCGGGATGCCGGTATAGACCAGCAGCGTCTGCCGCAGGCTGCCCAGCGCCATGAACACCAGCACGAAGATGAGTCCGAGCGCGACGGGCACGACGACCGTGAGCCGCTTCCGCGCTTCCTGCAAGTTCTTGAACTGCCCGCCAAATTCGATTGCGTAGCCCTCGGGCAATATGATTTGTTCAGAGACTTTCCTTTGCGCTTCGAGGACGAAGCTTTCCACGTCGCGCCCGCGCAGGTTGATCATGATGGCGGCGCGGCGCTGGCTGTATTCACGCGCGATGGCGGCGACTTGCTCGACCACTTTGAAATCGGCAACCTGGCCGAGTGTGAGCAATCCGCCGTCGTCCACGCGGATGGGCAGGCGTTTGAGTTCGTTCACTTGCTCGCGCAGGTTTTCCGACAAGCGCACCACAATGTCGAAGCGCCGGTTGCCTTCGATGAGTTTGCCGACTTCTTCGCCCGCGAGCGCGGCGCTGACCACGCGGTTCAACTCGGCAGCGTGGAGGTTGTATTTGCTCATCGCTTCGCGCTTGGGAACGATTTCGAGCAACGGCGATTTGCCGAGCGCGTCAAACTCCACGTCCGCCGCGCCGCGAATCTTTTCCAAAATCTCCCGCGCTTCGCCCGCGATCTGCTCGATCACCGCGAAGTCTTCACCAAATACCTTCACCGCAATGTCGGCACGCGTGCCTTCGAGGATTTCGTTGAAGCGCATTTCAATCGGCTGGCTGAATAAATGCGCCTCGCCGGGAACGTGTTTACCAAGCTCCCCGGTCATCAGGTTGGCAAGTTCGTCCTTGGTGGCGGTTTTGCCGTTGATCTTCCGCCACGAGCTTTGCGGTTTGAACATGATGTAGGTATCGGCCACGTTCACGCCCATCGGGTCGCTCGCGATTTCCGCCGTGCCCAGCCGGCTAAAGACGTATTCCACTTCGGGAAACTTTTCGAGTAACACGCGCTCTCCGCGTTTCTGCATGTCCACACTGGCGTCAATGCCGATGCTCGTGGCGCGAATCATGTGCGTGGCGAACGAGCCTTCGTCCAGTTGCGGCACAAACTCCGCGCCGAGCCGCGTGAACACGAGCGCCGCGAGCGCGAGCAACAGCACTGCCGCGCCCGTGAAACGCCAGCGGAAGCGAAGCGAGTAGTTGAGCAAAGGCGAATAAGCCTTCTTTGCGGCCCTCACCAGGAAGCTGTCTTTCTCCTGAATATTCCCGCCAAGCAGATAGGAGCAGAGCGCGGGCATGAGCGTGAGCGCCAGGGCGAGCGCGCCGACGAGCGCGAAGATGACGGTGATCGCCATTGGCTTGAACATTTTGCCTTCGATGCCCGTGAGCGCGAGGATCGGGAAATAAACCACCGTGATGATGACGACGCCGAAGAACATCGGGCTGGCGACTTCCTTGGCCGAGACGAGCACTTCATGCGCGCGTTCCGTGGCGGTGAGTTTGCGTCCGAGCTTGGGCTGTTTCTCCGCGAGATGGCGGATGATGTTCTCCACCATCACGACTGCGCCGTCAATAATGAGTCCGAAATCAATCGCGCCGAGACTCATCAAGTTGCCGGAGATGCGTCCCTGCACCATGCCGGTCATGGCGAAGAGCAACGAAAGCGGAATCGCCAGTGCCACAATGAGCGCCGCGCGCCAGTTGCCGAGCATGACGAGCAGCACCACGACGACGAGGATCGCGCCCTCGAACAAACTGGTTTGCACCGTGCGAATCGTGCGGTCCACGAGCACCGTCCGGTCATAGACCGGGATGATTTTGACGCCTGCGGGAAGTTTGGTTTGAATTTCCTTGAGCTTTGCGTCCACGGCTTTCGCGACGATGCGGCTGTTCTCGCCCGACAGCATGAGGGCCGCGCCGAGGACGGCTTCCTCACCATTGTAAGTGCTCGCGCCGGTGCGGACGGCCTTGCCGATGCCCACGTCAGCCACGTCGCGCACGCGCAAGGGTGTGGCGCGAGAACCGAACTTGAGCGGCAACCGTTCAATCTCTTCAACCGTCTGCACGCGGCCCGCCGCGCGCACGGCAACTTGCTCGCCGCCAAGCTGAATCACGCCGCCGCCCGCGTTCTCAACGTTGTGGCCGATGGCTTCGGCGATTTCGCTGAACGACATGCCAACGCTTTTGAGTTTGTCGGGATTGGGCTGGATAATGATTTGTTTCTCATAACCGCCGCTTGCGTTGACTTCGGCCACGCCAGGCGTCGAACGCAAGCGCGGCTTGATGACGTAATCATGGATGAGCTTCAACTCCATCAACTGCGCCTCGCGGTTAAACGTAGCCGCCGACGTGAGGAGGCGGTTGGTGGTGGTGGCGTCCGCCTCGTTACCTCGGCGGCTACGGAGGAAGCCGTCGATGTCGGAGAACTCCACCACGTAGTAGTAAATTTCGCCGAGGCCGGTGGAGATGGGCGCAAGCTTGGGCGTGAGGCCGGGCGGCAATTCTTCAATGACGGTTTGCAGCCGCTCGCTGACCAACTGGCGCGAGCGATAGATGTCCGTGCCCTCCTCGAAGACGAGCGTGACTTGCGACAGGCCGAACTTGGAAAGTGAGCGTAGCTCGGTGAGGCCGGGGATGCCCGCCATTTCGTTCTCGATGGGGAACGTGACGAGCTTTTCGATTTCTTCCGGCGCGAGCGCGGGAACAGACGTGTTGACCTGCACCTGGACGTTGGTGATGTCCGGCACGGCGTCAATCGGCAGTCGCAGCGCCGACCACAAGCCGATGCCGATGAGGACGACCGTGGCCAGCACAACGAACACGCGCTGGCGGACGGAAAAGTCGAGGAGTTTGGAAAGCATGGTCAGTGCGAGTGCCCGCCGCCTTTGGTCGCGCGGAGTTCGATGAGCCAGAGGGTTTCGACCGGCTTGGTCACAACCTGGTCGCCTGCGAGAAGACCTTCAGTGATTTCCACCCAGCCGTCGGCGTCCCCGCCGACTTTGACCGCCGTGCGGAAGTAGGCGTCGCCGTTGACGGCATAAACAAACGTGCCTTCGGAAGTGCGCAACACGGCCGCCTGCGGAATCGCCGTCACCGCTTCGTCGCGCGGCAGGTTGATGCGGGCCGGGACAAACTCGCCCGCCTTGAGCGCCGCCGTCGCGTTTGAGACGCCGAGGACGATTTCCGATTCGCCCAAGGCGAGCACCTTCTGGACGGCGAGAACGACTCCGCCCAGCGGGCTGTTCGTGTTCTTGAGGATCTGCACGGACTGCCCGGACTTGATGGTGGCAGCGGAGGCCGCGGGAAGGAAGGCCGAGCCATGCACCTCGCAGCCGGAGTGGTCCTCCTGATTCAGCAGGTGATGGTGCTTCTCCCCGAACACCTGCACCGTGAAACGGATTTGATTCGGTAGCTTGCGCTCCGCCACGTCGGCGACTTCCACGCCGAGAATCTTCCGTGTCTCGTCGGTCACGATGACGCCTTTGCCAGCCTTGAAGGCTGCACCGGATGGAGATTTCTCACCGTGGCCGTGTCCGTCGTCTTTGCCGTGGGCCACTTCCTTGCCGTCGCCTTCCTTGTGCCCGCAGCCGGCGAACAGCAAAATCATAACCATCATTGTAATGCCCGTAAATGTCAGTCGCCGTAGCCCCGGAGGGGCGATAGACGATAGCCCACGGCGAAAGCCGTGGGTCGTCGCGTCCAAATTCAAGGAGCCCCGGAGGGGCGACAGAAATGTCGCGAGGGAATGTGCAGAGGAAGTCTTGCGCCCCTCCGGGGCTTGATTCACCGACCGCCAAACCCAGGGCTGACGCCCTGGGCTACCTTCTATCGCCACTCCGTGGCTATGATGATGTCGGACGTTCATTTCTTCTCCTCGGTCGGAGCGGTTCGCGACAACGGGAGCGTCAGGCCCGTGAGCAGTTCCAATTGCGCCGCCGCGTCGAGCGCCTCCTTCTTCGTGTCGAGCAATCCTTCCACCGCGTCGAGGTATTGCTTCTGCAACTCGACGTAGGTGGAAATGGGCACTGCGCCAAGCCGATAATGGCGGTCGGCGACCTCGGCAGCTTCCTTGAAGTGCTGCACGGAGTCGGGCCGCCACTTCGCCATCTCGCGGAGTTTGGTTTCGTAAGTCAGCGCGGCCTCGATGACCTTCCGCTGAATCGCGCGCTCGGTGACGTTGAGCGAAACTTCGGCCTGCATCTGGCGCGCCTGCGCCGTTTCGATGTTCCCGGTGTTGCGATTCCACAACGGCAACGGCAGCGAAATGCCCACGCCGATGATGCGCTCCCGATCCCCGGCGCGTTCTTCTGAAAGGGTCGGGCCAACAGCGATGGACGGGAAGCGCTCATTCTTCGCCAGGTCAACGCGAAAGCCTTGCTGCGCCAGTTCCACGGCGCGCAACCTCAACTCGAAATTGTTGGTATGCGCGAGCGCGGTCAGCGTCGGCAGGCTCTCCGCTGGACGAAACGCGAGGTGCGTCTGACTCACGACAAGCTGCGTATCGGGCGCAACGCCGCGAAGCTGGTTCAACTCCAGCAACGCCGACTGCGTCGCGAGCGTGGCGTCGGTGGCCTTGCGCTGTGCGTTCAACTCCGTCGCTTCGATGACGCGCGTTTCCAGCAGGGGCGTCAGGCCCGCCGGGTCGCGCTGCACGAGCACTTCGCGCAACGCCTTGAACCGATCGGCCACTTCGCGCGCCGCCGCGGCCTTCTCCTGCGCCGCGAACAAACCATAAGCCAGCGTCCGCACACGGCCGGCCAGCGCAACTTTGAATCGCTCATAGCCAAGCTCGGCCAGTTCGATGTCACGGTTGGCAATCGCTTTGCGCAGCCCGATGCGCCCCGGCCATTCAAACGGCTGGACGACGGACACGGACCACGCGACGCCTTCGGCGCTCAAGCCGCCGCCGCGCACGGTCTTGTTGCCAACGTTGCCGCTCAGTTCAGGATTGGCCAGCAACCCAGCGGTCTTGCGCCCGGCTCTCGCGGCGAGAATTTCAGCCTCGTAAAACTTGAGTTCGGGATTCCGCGCCAGCGCCTCGGTAACCAGGGCGTCGAGCGTCACGGCGTTCGTCGCCACTGCGACTGCGGGGGCATCATGCGTTTCCGCTCCGCGCGCCGCGCCACCCAGCGCGGCCATCAACATCAAACTGCATAAACACGTTCGCTTCATAAAAAATCAAACCGACCAGACCAAACAGGAATCAACGTCACCGCGGCGTGCAGGCACACCGCTTCCGTCAGGAAATGTCCCGCGAGGGACGCTTACGAAGCGGACGAAGGAGCGCGCGGCGGCAAAGCCGTGCGGAAAGAAAACTGCCAGGCTTGAGAAATCCGTCGAAGCGTTGGGCTGTCCAAAGCCGGGCAGTGCGCTGTGCCGCCAGGTTCATCGGTCAAGACTGGGGGCACACATAACACCGACAAGATCGGCGTCAGGATCGTCAGCGGCCTTTCCTCGGTCTTGTAGAAGCCGGATTCGAGCGTGGCACAGGCATCGGCGCAATCATCCGAGGAATGCGACCCGCGATCGGCCTCATCCTCGCAGGCAAGGAATTGCAGCCCGGGGAGACGCTCCAGGTCGCAGTGACTGGTCGCCGGCACCCAAAGCGCCATCATCAGCAACGCAAGCCGTGGCTTTAGCCAGTTCACGGGTGAGAACATAGATGACAATCCCAAGACGTCAAACCGCGATTGCCGGTGCGGCCACCTCAAGCCTCATGCGTGAGGCTTCGGCTTTGATGGGTGCTACCCGTGCCATCGTCGGAAACATTCGCTCGCACCGCACGAGCAGGACTATCCGCAAGAGCCGTGATGGGAGCGCGACAGGGACGAGCTGGGCGGCCAGCCTTGCGCTGTCCATTTGGCGCTTGCACCCCCAGCGCCGCCGTCCAAATCATCCGACGCCATGAGCCACTCGCACGATGCTTCCGTCGCCGGCCCTCCTCAGGATCTTAACCTCGCCCGCGAACTCAGCCCGCGCCGCACGACTTCGACGGCGGCCGATCTTGACGCGCTCGTGGCCGAGCACCTGGCGCATTTCGCGATTGACCCGCGCACGGAACTGGGCAGCTCGCTCGCCCGGCTCACGGGGCACATCTACCGCGCGAACGTGGAATTGCACCGTCTCTGGGAGCTGACGGTGCGCGAGTTGCAGCGCCTCGACCGGCGTGATCGCATCGCCCATTTCAACGCCAAACGGTTTCTTTGCTTCCAGCTCGCCAAGATGCTCGACACGTTGCAGAACCCGTTCCGGCAGTCGTATCAGTCGCTTGTCGAACACCAGTCCACCCGCCTGGCCAAGGGGCCGTATCCGATCTTCGACAACGTGACGGCGATCTTCTCCGCCACCCCCGTCATCGCGCGGACGGCCACCTATCTCTACGCCTGCACGGAGTGGATTGACGCGGCGTTCAAGGGCCGTGAGATGTTGCTCGAAGTTTATTCCCGGCTGCTGAACCCGACTTCGGTTTCGCTGGCCAACCACATCGTGGACCTGGAGTGCGGCCCGCTGGCGCACGAATACATGGCGTGGAATTTCAACTCCGGCATGGCGGCCATTGACGCCACGCTCAGTCACCTCGTCGGCTTCCAGGACATCATCCTCAGTTCGCGCAACATCTACGGCGGCGCATTTCAACTTCTGCGCGATTGGTTTCAAAAGCCGGCGAACCTCGCCGTCGCGGTCGAGTTCTTCGACGGATGTGCGGCGGACGATTTCCAATCCGCCCTGGCCGGTGCGCGCGCCCGGCATCGCGACCGAATCGCCGCGGGCCGACAGATCTATGTTTATCTGGAATCACCGTGCAATCCGCACGGCTACGTGCTGGATGTGCCGGCCATCTGCGCGGCGGCCCATGCCGACGGGCTGACCGTGATCCTGGACGCGACGGTGGCCACGCCATTCCTGAGCCAGCCGTTGCGTCTGGAGAAACTCGCCGAGCGGCCCGACTTTCTGATCCACAGCTACACCAAAGACATCACTGGCGGCGGCTCGACGATCGCCGGCACGGTGCTCGCGCGCAACGAGCGGATGTTCCTTCCCAAGAACGATTCCGTGACGACCACCGACCTGGCGGGCCGGGCGGTGACGTATCGCTGGAACGAGACGCTGTTCTGGAACGTGTTCTACGTGAAAGGGGCGTTCCTCGACGCGGACAAGGCCTTCGAGGTGATCAACGGCTCGCGCACGCTCGAGCTCCGGATGCTGCGCAAGGCGATCAGCACGACGGTGCTGGCGCGCTTCCTCGCCAGCCACCCACAGATTCGTGTCAACTCCTGCGCGCTGGAGGAGAACGAAAACGCAGCTCTGTGCCGGCGCATCCTGCGGCTTGGACTACCCCCGCCGCTCTTCACGATAGACTTCGAGCGCGCCGCACTGGATCGCGTCACGTTCACCCGGTTCTTTGATTCGCTGGAACCGGCGTTCGGCCATCAAGTGTCACTGGGCCAGTGCAACACGGTGGTGCTCTGCCCGGCGTTGACCAGCCATTCGGAGATGAACGCCGACGAACTGCGCGCCGCCGGCATCGCACCGACGACCATTCGCATCGCGGTGGGTGACGAAGACCCGCGGCTTTTGATCGCGCATTTTCTGCGCTTGTCGGAACTCGTGCTCGACGCCACGCGGCCCGGCTTCTCCAAACAATTCATGTCGCCCAGGGAAATTGATGAACTGTATCGTCGCACCTATCTCGATGTGCATACCCGTTGGGTCGAGTCGCAACCGGCCACCATGGAGCTGATGCGCTGAATCTCGGACATGCCACGGTCGAACGAAATCCAACGTGGGCTTTTGAGGATGGCTGTTGCAGCCGGTTCAGGGTTTCTCTGTCACCGCTGGCGGATCGGCTGGGCATCCGGGAAAGATCATGAGCCGACCACCCGGGGCAAGCCCCAGTTCCGGTCGGGCAAGATTCCCGAAGGACAGATTTGGCGTCGCTGGAAAGGCGCCCTAAACTGGTTCGGAGTGACGGACTCGCGCGAAGCGGCTCGGGTCCGGCAGCCAGACCAAAGCAGCAGCAGTAACAAGGTTATGCGGATTCTCTTGCAAGATGTCCGGTCCCAGCTCTATCTGTATTCCATCGGCAGATGGACCCCCAACCCGACGCTGGCTCACGATTTCCAGCATTCGAGCCGGCTGATTGGATTTGTCCGCGACCACGGATTGAAAAGCGTCCAGATCGCCGTTCGCTTCGACGACGCGCCAGCCGACGAAGTCTTTCCGATCCCGGGGCAAACCACGATCCCGACTGCGGCCGCGGCGCACTAAGACGGCGCTGCTTTAGGGAACAGCCTTCTCCTCTAACCGCCGTGGCGATACTCCCCAGCCAGGCCGGACAATGGGCCGGTTTGCAGCGAGGTCTGCGAGCGAGCTGCGGCCTTCATTTCTGTTTGAGCGGGATGAAATCTCGAAGCACCGGACGTGAGGCGGTCGCCCGGGAGTGCTTCCGGACCGTTCACCCTCTGAATTCGTCCCTTCACCCGCCGACAGTAACAAACAAAACCCTTTGCATGGCCCCCCGCCTTGCTACCCTCGCGCCGCTGGAACGAATAACGACAGCTTTTGACCTATGAACCCAGTCTCCACCGATCAAGCCACCGCCGGCGTCACCCGCCGTTCTTTCATCCGCAATGCCGCAACCGCCGCCGCCGCCATCACCACCGCAACGGTGCTCAAGACTCCCGTGTACGGCCAGAATCAGGCGCCCTCGGCGAACGTCACCGGCGCCAACAACCGCATCGCCGTCGGTTATATCGGCACCGGCAAGCAAGGCATGGCCCACGTCCGCTTCCAAAAGGAAAACGCCCGGGCGAACAACATCGTCCAGGCGGCGGCGTGCGATCTCTACGAGAAACACCTGAACAACGCCCGGCAGTTCATCGGGTTGGGTGAGGCGGACGGTCATCGCGACCACCGGCGGCTCTTGGAGCGGAAGGACATTGACGCGGTGATCATCGCCACCGTGGACAACTGGCACGCGCAGTGTTCGATTGACGCGCTGGAGGCGGGCCAGCACGTGTTCTGCGAAAAGCCGATGACGCGTTATCTCGGCGAGGCCTGGCAGGTGTATGACGCCGTGAAGAAATCCGGCAAGACCTACTGCATCGGCTCCCAGGGTTGCCTGGACGCGAAATGGCACAGGGCCGCCGAGTGGATCCGGGCCGGCAAATTGGGGCCGCTCGTCTGGGGACAAGGCTCCTACTGCCGGAACCATCCCAAGAATGATGAGTGGCAGTATCCGGTGGACACGGACGCGAACGAGCAAAACCTCGATTGGTATCGCTGGCTGGGCAAAGTGCCCAAGATTCCCTTCAACCCGCAGCACTACTGCAGTTGGCACAAATACTACGCCTACAACTCAGGCATCATCGGCAACCTGCTGCCCCACCGGTTCCATCCCATGATGCTCGCCACGGGCAATCCCGAGTATCCGCGCCGCGTCGTGGCCACCGGCACCCGGAAAGTCTCCACCGGGCGCGACATCACGGACACGACGCACATGCTGGTCGAGTTCCCGAGCGGGCTGACGCTCGTGGTGGCGGGCAGCACGGTGAACGAACAAGGCCTCCCTGACATGCTGCGCGGGCGGAAAGCCACGCTGCATTTCGCGTCGAGCCAGAACAAGGCCGAACTGAAGCCCGAGGCGCTTTTTACCGAGGAAATGGACGCGGAAGAATTCCACGACCCTTCAACGGTGGAAAGCATCCCGCGCCTGGAGAAAAACTTTTTCGATTGCATCCGCTCGGGCAAGCCGCCGGTCGCCAGCGTCGAACTGGCCATCCGCACCCACACCGTGCTCTGCATGGCCGAGATGTCCGAGCGGCTCGGCTTGGCGTTGTTTTTCGACGAGAAGACCCGCACGCTCAAGACCGGTGATGGCAAGGCCGTTCCACCAATCAGTTACGAGACGGTGATTCCGCCAATCGGCTGAGGACGCCTTGCGAAAGGGGCCCAGGCGAGGGTCTCCGGCCAACCTTGAACTGTCTGCGGCGCCGCAAGGTCTTGGAGTGCGCCAGCCCTCTGGCGCTTTTGGCACGGCGACAGGCGAATCGAAAGCGACAGAAAGCTGGCCCAAGCCAGGGCACTGGCACCAAAACCGAGGTGTCGGCGTTCGGGGCATATGAGTTTGGAGCGAACGTGGCCCGTGACAATCCGCGCCTCTTGATTTCGGTTAATGGCCTCATGCGGTTTTGGACCATTCTCTGGGCGTGGCGCGCTCGCGCCCGATCTTCCAACCGCTCTCGCACCACCAAACACCGAGTTCCTTCGATTGCGCGAGCCAGTAACCGGGCCTCGGATCGTCCAGGACCGAAGGCCCGTTCGTTTGACTGAGCAACACACTCGTCGAGCAGACCAACGACAACACCAAAAGGCGCGGACGAACGCGCGCCAGCGTCTTGGAGTGCGGTGAGTGAGGGGCGAGGGCACACACCGCTTTGGGGAAGGGGGAACATCGAACGCTGAACCTCGAACCTCGAACCTCGAACGCCCCGCCAGCCAAAGCGGTGTCAGCCCCATTCCCCGCCAGCCACCGCACTCCAAAACCTCGCGGCGTGTTGGACGCTCCAGGAAAAATTCTGCCAACCTTCATGCATTTACCCTGGCTTTATCACATTTTGCTCCAATCACCGCAGAGCAAGGTTTTGAGCACACCTCGCGCTTTGCATCACTTCGGCCCATACCGCTCTGCGTCCATCATTTCTGAAAACGACTGCTCCAGCGCCTGAAGTTGCGGCGGGAGATTCTGGTACTGCGCACGCGCTCTCCGGAGCATCACCCTTGTGGTGAATCCGCCCGTCCGCTGCCCGTTTGCATGGAGAACCGTCCAATCCTCAATCTGGGCCAGATTGTATGTCGCTCGAATGGGTTCGGCGGCGTCGTCAAGTGCAATCTCGACATGAATCACATCTCCCTTTTGGGAAACCAGCGCCGCATCGTACAGTTCGCGAACGCCATGGTGGTGATAGGGGACACGCACCGTCACGCCAGCCTGAGGAGATTTCAACAATCGAAGAAACTCTGGCAATCGCCGTCTCGCTTCCTCCGTCGCGGCAACGAACTCCGGGTCCTCATCTTGGGTCACCAGAGGCGGAGGCTGGCCGGTTGAACTCAGTGTCGGGGCTGGCTGGTCGAACTCAGAATCGGAACTCGGTTCCATGTGCAATTGCATCCGCTGACCGTCTTTTGTGCAATACTCGAAAGCCCGTAGCCAGCCCGTTTCCGGATCCTCAAAGGCAAGAGAGCATCGAGGAACTTCCTCGAGCAGCCACTTTTGTAGGACCGGCTTGTCTTCTGTGGCCGCCCGAAAAACTTCATAAACATACTTGAGCACGCCGGCTGGTCCGAAGAACTCCACCTCAACCTCATCGGTCTTCGCTCGTTGAGGAAGGAGAAGCAGCAGCTCCACGACCATTGACTGGACGGTGGCGGCCACCGCTTCAGTCGTCGGCACCGAGATTGAGAGTTTGTGCCGCAGGCGGCGCCCGAGCAGGAAACCGGTACTTGTCGTCCGAATCGTCGGTTTGGGAAAGGGAGTCGTCATGGTTCTCTCAGCGTTTCAGGAGCGTTCGTTCACGGTCTTGGCCCAACGCCGGTCAGGTCAATCGGTCGGAAGCCGAGCTTGAAGGCGGGCGAATTGGGTTTGAGCCGAAAATCATTTTTCTCCGGCGCGACGAACAGAGGATCGGCGATCAGCGAATGCTGGTCATGGCCACGGGCGCGCCATTGCTCAAGCGTCGCGCCGGCGAATTTCATTTCGTTCGGTGTCGCGGCAAGGCGCGTGTCCCAATACAAGTTTGAGTCGAGGACGAAGTTGTCGTTCTTCCAGGTGCTGCCGAGCAACACGCCCTTGTCGAAATACACGATGTTGTTGCTGAAGCTGAAGCTCACGTGGTCTTCCTCGCGCGAACGCTGGAGTTGCTGGTCGCGCGCGAACGCGAAGATGTTGTTGCGAACAATGTTCGTCTCGCCGTAGTGCTGATGGAAGCCGCCGTGCGTGGTGCGATAAACCAGGTTGCTCTCGATCAGAATGCCGCTGCTGCCTTCGTCGGTGTAGATGCCCCAACCGCCGTATTTCGTCGCGGCCATATCGTGCCACAAATTATTCACGACGCGCGTGCCAGGTTGTTTGCCGAGCATGTAAATGCCCGCCATGTCGCTCAAGACCGGGCCGTCCACCCTCCGCAGTACTGCTACGGAGGACGGGTCGCCGTCCGACTGCACGCCGATGTGATGAATGTGATTCCACTCGACCAGATTGTTCGTCGCCAGCGCCGGGCCGTAGCCCCACGTCCAGCCAATCGAAATGCCCGTGTAGTAAAAGTCGTGGATCAAGTTGTGGACGATGCGGTTGTTGGGTGACTGCCCGATCCACACGCCGATGGCGCTCTGGAACATTTTGCCGCCTTCGTGAATGTGGCAATCGGAGATTTCGTTCCCCTGCGCTTGCTCGGTGGCGTCCTGGCGAATCGCCGTTTCACCAATCTTGATTCCTCCCGCGCCGAGATCGGCGAACTCGCACCGCGAAATCCGGTTTGATTGACAGCCGCGCGCCAGCTCCAGCCCGTACGTGCCGACGTGTGCAAAAGCGCAATCCTCGAATACGCAATTCCGCACGCCCTCACCCCAAACCGCGCCCGGCACGCCCACCGCTGCTTGATTGAATCCGCCAACTTCACTTGTGCGCGCCGGCCAGCCCGGCGCAGCGTTGGTGTCGCCCGGTTTGGCCAGATTCCACTCCGCGTGCGCGAACGTGATGCCGCGAAATTCAACGCGCTCGATGAATTGCCCGGCCTGCGGTTGCCCTTCGAGACGCACCACCTGGGTCAGCGCCGGAGCGATGATTTCGATTCGATCAAGTCGCTCGCCGGGCATCGGCGCGTAGAGCAGTTTGCCGTTCGCGGCGTCGAGATACCATTCGCCGGGCGCGTCGAGGACCTCGAACACGTGCTCGATGTAATAAAGATCGCCAGGTTGAAGCTCGAACACCGAGCGTTTGCCAAAGCTCACCACGCTCTGCGCCTCGTCCACGCTCGTGACCGGCAGTCGCGATTCAACCCAGCGTGTCATCGCCACGACTTCGGCGTTCGTCACCGACGGCCACGCCTTCAAATCACCGTCGCGAAACTGAAAACGCGTGTGGCCCTTGGTCCAGTCGGGTGCTTTGTCCGGGAGGCTGACGATGCTCAAGTATCCCTTGTTCGGATGCCGGGCACGGACACGTCGTTGGCCGTTCACCCAAAGCTCGCGGAAAAACCATTTGCCGTTGCGCACCTCGGGAATCTCCGATGCCCAGAGTTTTCTGTCGTTGATACTGACTCCCCTCCAGCCGGTGATTCGCCGGCCACCGCTCAAGACGGGCTTCTCGTTTCGATACGCGGCCACGACGATACCCGAATGTTCGGGCCGCAACACAAGCGGCGCGTCCAGAAAAAATGTTCCGTCGCGGAGAGAAACCGTGACGGATATGCCCGATTGCCGCTGCTGCGCGGCTTGATCCAGCGCCGCCACGAGCTTTTGCAATGACGACTCCCCGCCACTGGCCGGAAAAACGATCAAGGTGCTTTTTGACCCGGTGACTGCGCTGGAATCGGTTCGCTCCTGGCTGGCGCAACTGGAAAGCAACGCGGCGACCAAAGCCAATCCAATCAGAGAGTAAATACACCCGCCCTCATGCTGACCCTCTCCCTCAAGGAGAGGGAACAGCCGTCTGGCATCTTCGCGCGTTCGAGAATCAAACCGGAACTCACCACCATCCGGCGATTCAGAGTCTGGCGCGACCAGATGGCGCAAATCGTCCGCAAGGCAAGCGAACGGCGGAGGATTCTCCCTCTCCCTGGGGGAGAGGGCTGGGGCGAGGGCAGGCGTCGGACCATCTGTGCGGCTTCGCTGATGATGTCGAAGAACCATGATTGCCTTCATTTATTTCCTTCCGAGGATGGAGTGTCGCTCACGTTGTCATTCAGAACCACATTCCCTCTGCTTTGATTTGAAATGCCGAGCCGGCCTTTGATGATGTTGTCGGTGATCACCGCCCGCTTCACCGCCTGGCCGAGCGAAACTTGCGGCTTGTTCTCCTGGAACTCACAGCCGCGCACGAGCACGTTGCCGCTCTCGACCTGCAACGCGTGCCGGCCTTCCTTGTTGCGATCCCACTGGACGAACGTGCAATCACTGAACCCAACCGTGCCTTTGCCGGCGATCTTCGCGACCTGATTGCACGGTCCCCAGTAAGCGCAGTTCACGAAACGCACGCTGCCCGTGTTATTCGTGCTTACCCGAATCATGGTCGGATCCGGGCCGTGGAACGAGACGAATTCGCCGTTGGTGATCAGGAGGCCGATGCGTGAACATTCCTCGACCTCCAGCGCCGTAAAGCAATCGTCAGCGCCGATGCCGAGGAAATTGCCGTTGCAGTCACCGGACTTGGTCTTGATGAACTTGTAGCCGACGCCGTAGCCGAAGCAAAACGTGTTGAAGACGTATTGCCAGTCGCTCTTGCCAAAGATGAACGCCTCGCCATGCTGCTGCTGCCACGCGAACAGTTTCGGTTTCATGCTCCACCACGGGTTGAAATGCACGTTCTCGATCCGCCCGATGTCGTAGATGTGGTCCACGAAAATCCCGCGCCGCAGCGGCTGGCCTTGCACGTCGCGAATCAGGTGTCGCTCGTTCCGGGAAGCATCAATGCCGTTGTAGGGATTGAGCAGCTCGACCGCGAGCACGGCAGGGTTTTTGCCGCGCATGGCAATCGCATACGGATACGGCTTCGGTTCGTCCGCCGGATTCTGATCCGGATAGTAAATGACGACGCCTTTGAGCGTGGTGTTGTCATTCAGCGTGATGAACGGCGGCCCGTCTTCCTTGCCGGCGCTCTCCGTCACGAGGAACGTCGTACCGTCGTCGGTTGGTTTGGGTAATCCAGCGTCCCGAATTCCGTTGTGCGCGGGAACGGATTCCCACACCCCCTTGAGCGTCACCGCCGGTGGGATATTGAGATGTCCGGCGAAGAAATAATTCCCGCGTGGCGCGTGAACCACTCCGCCGCCCGCTTTGCCCGCGGCATCGAGCGCTTTCTGAAACGCCGCCGTGTCGTCGGTTTTACCATCGCCTTTCGCCCCGAATTCGCGGATGGAGTAGGCGTCGCCGTCAGCACCATGCGACGGAACTGCAAGAACCAACCAGAACAGCATGACGCCGCAGGACTCCCGCAAACCACGTAGCGCAGCTTTGCAACCTGCCGTATCGCGGATTTGCAATCCGCTTCCCGTCGCCAATGTTCCGACGCTTGTTTCCTTGGACACTTTGCCGACTGCAAGTCGGCGATACAGCAGATTGCAAATCTGCGCTACTCCAACGGGCGTCGTGAGATGTGCGTATCGCGTTGTCATGGTGACGGCGGAATCGGCGCCCAGCCGGACGCTTTCGTCTTGTCGCGGCTCGCCCATTTTTTCCACGTCGCCGAATCGTAGAGCAGCGGCAGGAACACCGCGCCCACCACGGGCCGTGCGGTGAAGCCCACTTTCTTCGCCGTTTTCGTTTCGTACCAATCCGTCATCGGCGAGCGATCGGGCGTTTCGTTGAGAAATGTGTAAATCGGATCAATCAACGCCTCGAAGTCCGCGCGGTTTTGCGTGAGCGTCGCGGTCCAGGTGATCCAATCGAGCTTGGTGTAGTCCTTGCGATTGTCCAGCGGCAGGCCGTATTTGTTCTGCGTCTTCCGGTAGTAATCCATTTCCTTGCGCGCCACTTCGGCGGGGAACAGGTTCAGCCCGAGGATGCGATCCCAAACGAGATTGTATTTCTGACTCCACGTGGCGGGGCGATCAAACGCGAGCCGTAAATGATCGCCGTCATCGGCTTCCTTCACCCAGCGTTGAGCGAAGTCGCGCGCGAGTTTCCAATACTCCGCCGCCTTCGCCTTGTCGCCGCGCAAGTCGCATAGCTCGGCGAACGCGCCGAGACCGATGATCGCCTTCGCGCTCAAGTTCACGTTGTGCGCGAGGTGGCCGGCGAAATCGTCCGTGCAAAGCTGGTTCTCCGGATCAAATCCTTTGGCCTTGAGATACTCGGCCCATTGCTCGAGCTGTTTCCAATAAAGGCCGGCGAAATCGGCGTGGCCTTCCATCTGCGCAATCGCGCCGAACAAGATGAGCAGGTTGCCGCTCTCCTCGACGGGCATCTGGTCGCGCTCGTTGCGCTCGCCACCACCATACAGCTGGCCGTTGGCGTGCGGGTAAGTGCCGAGATCGTGGGGCGCGAAGGGAAACTTCCAGCGCTCGCTCGCCGCGTAATTCATGAACGGCACGAGAAACGACTTGGCCAGCGTCGGGCCGAACAGCAGGAACTGCGGCGCCATCGGATAAAACACGTCGGACGTGCCGATGCAACCGTTGGAATGGTTTTCCTTACAGAACTGGAGCGGCTGGCCGTTGGCGTCGGCGACGAACTTGCCCGCGGCGAAACACTGGCGATACGCGAGCGCGCCGAGCCGGGCGTATTTCTCACCGCCCGCCTTGCGCAAATCCGCCATCAACTCGGCGTCGAACTGCTCGCAGCGTTTCTTGACCGATTCGTATTCGGCGGCGGCCTTCTTCAACAACGCCGCCGCGTCATCGCCATTGCGCCGCCAATACGGGCGGAGATTTTTGCGCATGTATTGGATTGAAAACTCGTCGTCGTAGGCGAGCATGAGCCAGTGGGAGACGTGAGCAGCAGAAACCTTGAACAAAAAATCTAAGCGTGCTCCCAATCGGACTTCAGCCGCTGAAACAACGTCCATCCCAACTTTGGTTTCGCCGACGCCTATTCCAACGCCTTTTGTGAATAAATCGCGGTGGAACGTGTCATTTTCAATCCAGCTTAGATTCAGATCCCCACCCACAGCCACATGCAGATAGCCCCAATCAATCCGCAAATCATCGCCCTTTTTCCCTAGCACAGGCTGCTCAACCGAACCGACCCTCAAGTCAGCAAAAGAATTCCTGAGGAGGTATATCTCGTCATCAGATTTGCGCATTTCCGAGCCATGCAAATGTTCCTTGCGCCACACAACTTTGTGCCCTGGCACATTCAAAACAATATCGCTAGACGCCTCGAAAAAGACCTCGACCGTATGTTCCTTCCCATCCGTCGCCTGCGCCGCCCACGTTACATACGTCACGGGCCGCGCCAACACCTCCAAATCCTCCGGCAACGCCGGCGTCATGAACGTGAGCGCCAACCGCACGCCTTCGCCCTCGAAAGAGTAAATCGTCCGCGTCGGCAGCACTTCGAGATTGGTTTGCGGCAGCGCGGACACGTTGGCCGGTTCTTTTCCCATGATGCGGAATCCTTTGCCGTCAATCCGCACCAGGCTCGTGAGCCGATGCGGCTTGCCCGTCCAATGGACGGTGTCCGCGTCGGTCAGTTTGTCCGCCGGCGACCAGATGCTGAAATACGGGTCATGCGTGACCAGCGGCACGGCGGGCGGACGCAACGGCGGCAGATTTGTTTCCGCGGCGAGCGCACCCCATGTGAACACAATGGCCAGGGAAAGGAATTGAAACACGCCTGAAATCCCCGATGCGCGAACGAACGCCGCCCGTTTCATGCGCCAGTGTTTGATCCGTGAACGAACTCATTGCAAGCCAAATCCCGGCACAAATTGTGGAAGGCCGGCTGCAACCGCTGCTTCAATTCGGCCGTTGCAAATGGACGAGCCAGTTCTCATCCATCTCCACGTGCTTGATCGAGTAGCGCCGGAACGTATAGGTGACGTGAATTCGACCGTCCAGAGTCTGGATGACGCAGGGATACGAATATTCGCCGGGATTCGATTCCAACGCGAGCGGCGTTTCCCACGTGCGCCCTTCGTCAAGTGAGCGGGCGATACTCAACGGCGACCGGCTGTTCTCGCTGTCATTGAAAACCAATACGAGGTGGCCATTGCGCAGGCGGGTCATCGCGATGCCGGCGTCGGGATTCTTCAGTGGCGTCGCGACCGATGGACTCCACGTCCGCCCGCCGTCGCGCGATTCAGTTTGCACGATGCGCGGACCTTTGCGGAGGAGGGTCAGCAGCGAGCCGTCCGCGCGTTCGATGACCGTCGGTTGACCACCGCCGGCCACGGCGCCCAATTGTTCCCAAGTGCGTCCGCCATCCTGAGTCCGTGCGAACGATCGGCCCAGCGGCAGCAACAACTCGCCGTTGGCCCGGGTGATCGGCACGTTGCGCAAGCCATCCATGACTCCGCCGAGAAACAGTTTGTCCTTGCTCCAAGTGACGCCGTGATCCTCCGACGTTCGATACAACAACCGTGTGCGTCCCCAGCCGCCGCCGCGGCGCAACGGTCGCGATGCCTCCATGCGCGCCCAAACGATGCAGAGCCGCTTCCCGCCAGCGCGAAAGATCACGGCGTTGCCCGGCGGTTGGACGGAGTCGCGGATCAAAACCCTTGGCCGGCTCCAAACCCGGCTGCCTTTCTTTCGCCGTGCCAAATACAGCGCCTGATCTTCCGCCGACTCATAACTGCCGCCATACCACAGGGCTAGCAAATTGCCGTTGGCCGCCTCGGCTATCGTCGAGCAGTGATGCGATGGCGCGGCAGGAATGGTTTCAAAGATCAATTCAGAGGAGAAAGCCACCGACCCGAACGGGTCGGCGACGTCACGCCGTGGTTGCCGCTGCCCGATTGGAACGCCTTGCGCCGGCACGCGAGGCGATTTCAAAGGCTCGCCGGCGAGAAACGAAGCAATGGCCTCACTGAGGCCGGGCCCGTTTGTGTCGCCAATGGCGCCGCGATACACAAGAGCGCCCGTGTCATCCACCAACCAAGCTTCGGGAGTGACGTTTGCGCCAAATTGTCTGGCCGCCGTCCCTCCCGGATCGCGGTAGATCGGAAACATCAAGCCCTGGGTTTGAGCGAACCGCCGCACCTCGTCCGTGCTTTCCGCCGTGTTGGGAAAAACGCCGACGAACAGAATGCCACGCAGGCGCAGGCGCGAATTCAATTCGTTCAGCGCCTGCGTTTCCGGGTTGGCCACATCAGAGCGCGCGGACAGGAACACGATCACGGTCCCGCGTCGTTCAGCGTAATTGGTCATGGTCAGCGCCCGCCCATCGAGTGTGACCAACCCGACCGGTCCAATGCGGTCGCCAATCTCCAGCGCAAAACCGACCGCGGCAGGCAGAATCACCAGCGCCACTGCCAGGGCAGTGTGGTGCAGCCCGGCCAGCCTCAATGCGATCGTTGCACTGTTCCGATCTTGCTTCACCTGTGTTCCATGTGCCCGAGGATGTCGTCCGGCAAGGGGCGATTGAATGTCAGGCCCAATGCCGGAGCAAGAACAACCGACGGTTTGAGAGCAAGGCAGTCTGGCGCCGCCGCACTCCGGGGAATGCGGACAAGCTTTCCGGCATTCAAGGGAATCCACAGAGCCGACGCAGTCGGCTCCGACCCATGCACGACCGCGCCCTGACCGGCCTGCCCGTCAACGCCGCCCCTATCGCTCCAGCAACTTCCCGTGTATCCCGCCGAAGCCGCCGTTGTTGAGCGGACACTCACGGTTTATACGGATTTCGCCGCAGACAGGCTGAATGGCCGAGCCGATCAGACCGCGCCGCCCACTTTGGTTCTGAATGCAGTGTGCTATGTTGGCGTCAGACAGTGCGAAAGAGTCGAAGCATGAAGTAGTCGAAACGAAGCGAGAGGAGTGAGAATGTCGTCGCCGGGAACGAGCAACGGAGGGGCGGAGAGCCGCCGCATGACCGCGCTGATTGTGGAAGGCGGGGCGATGCGCGGAGCGTGGGCGGCGGGCGTGCTGGCCCTCCTTCACGAGCGGGGCGAGCAGCGATACGACCTTGTCTATGCGGCTTCTTCCGGCGCCTGCTCGGCGGCCTATTTTGTCGCGGGATTGTTTGAACCGGGCTTGACCATCTGGCGCGAACACACCTGCCGCGTCGTGCGCAAAACCAATTTCCTGCGCCACAAACCCATCATTGATCTGGCCTACCTGGTGGATCACGTCTTCCGGCGGCACGTTCCACTCCCGGTTGAAGCTCTGCAAAAGGCGCCGACGCGGTTTTTCATCGTGTTGACGGACTGCCATACTGGCGAACCGGTTTACTTTCACGCCTGCGATGACCGCGTCTTTGCCGCCCTGCGCGCCACTTCTTCGATGCCGCTGGCCACGCGCGGGTTTGATTACGTGGATGGCCATCCCTTTGCCGACGGCGGGGTGAGTGACCCCATTCCGATTCAACGCGCTCTGGATGACGGCGCCACCGACATTACCGTGGTGCTCACGCACAAGCCGAGTTTCCGGCTCAAGCCGATGCCGCGCTGGCTGGGGCGCCTGGCTTACCCGGAATTTCCCAAGGTGGCCCAGAGTTGGACCACGCGGCAATATCTGCATTACAACGCGGCCCTCGACCTCATGAAGCAACCGCCGGCGGGAGTGCGCCTCCGGGTGTTTCGTCCCCTCAGACCGCTGCCGGTCGGCCCGTTCACCATCGCGCGGAGGCGAATTGACGCCGCCCTCGCCTCAGGACACGACGAGGCGATGCAACAAATCGAAATGGCCGGCCCGAGCCTGGACCTACAACTGCCTGCCGGTCCCGTTCCCAAATAGATTCCAGTCCAGCACGGCGGTCGTTCGCCGAATCGTGCCGCTTCCACCCTCAGGATTCCCCACTCCTCCACCAGCTCCGTAGCAGCCGAGGTCACGAGGCTCTGACTTATCTGGCCCTCTGGAAATGGCAATCGGCCACGGAACTTGGGGTCTCCGCACGTCGGCTGCGGTGCCACCAACCCTTGCTCAATCATTCCAGCGGCTTGCCGTGCCTCCCACCCAAGCCGCAGTTGCTGAACACCACAACGAGAACGCGGACTTGTGAATGACCCGTGGCCGACCTTGGGCGGGCCAACGGATCATCAAATGGTCCTTTGCGCGCGGTGGAAAGTGTGCTTGATTATGGCAGTCGGCATGGTGAGACGGATTTCAAAAGCATTGTCCGGCAGCCTGCTGGTGTTCACGTTGTTTCCTGCCTTGAAGGCGAACGCCGGAAGCGTCAACTACGACCTGGTATATGTCCGCCAGCCCCGCTTCGGCGACAATACCAACACGATCTGGCCGGAGGTCTTTCATCCCGCGCGGCTCGATCCCGGCGCCGACCTCATGCTGCTGCATACCAACGGCACCGAGGAACTGCTGGTCGCCGGCGGCAATGGCGGCGTGACCGACCCGTTCATTTCGTTCGACGCGCAGTGGTGCTACTACGTCTATTTTCCCGACCTGCGTCCGGCCGCTTTGAACGCTCAACGCGCCGACCTGCCCTACGCCGGTTCTGACATTTACCGGATCCATCTCCCGACGCGCCAGACGCAGCGGCTCACGTTCCAGGAATTCACCCCGAACACCGGCGCGGGAAAATGGAACTACGCCGACCCGGCGAGCACGTCAGGGCAGCTAACCACGCTGGGCTACGGCATCCTGAACCTCGGTCCCTGTCCCGTGCCCGGCGGCAAGATCGCGTTCACGAGCAACCGCAACGCGCACACTCCGCCCAAGGGTTACACGGCGCCGACCTTGCAACTCTTCGTGATGGACGCCGACGGCAAAAACGTCACCTGCATCGCGCCCTTCAACATCGGCAGCGCGCTCCATCCGACGCCGTTGCGAGATGGCCGGCTCCTGTTCAGCACCTACGAAAGTCAGGGGCTGCGCGATTCCCGCCTGTGGGGCCTTTGGGCCATCAATCCCGATGGCCGGAACTGGGGCCCGGTCATCAGCGCTTTCCACAGCGGGCAGGCGTTCCATTTTGCCACGCAACTCAGCGACGGCGATCTCGTCGTGGTGGACTACTACAACCTGAACAACAACGGATTTGGCGCGCTGTTTCGTCTGCCGTCGCCTCCGCCCTATCCGCAATTCTATCCCGCGTTCCTGTCGCAGAATCCGCCGCTCAACCAGACCGTTGGCGCCGGGTTCGAATCTCCCTTCAAAATGCCGTTCACGCCGCCCGGCATGTTCGCGTTGACACCGTTCACTCATCCGCAGGACGAAGCCGCGCCCGTCGGCGAGAACAACCAGCGCGTCGGCAAATTCACGCATCCGTCCGCCGCGCCCGGCAACGACCTGCTCGTGGTCTGGACGGCCGGCCCTGCCAACAACCTCGATCGCCCGTCCCCGCAGCCTTATTACGACGCCGGTTTGTATCTCATTCCCGGCAGCGTCCTCGTCACCAACCCCGCGCAACTCGTCCTCATCAAAAACAATCCCAACTACAACGAAGCCTGGCCGCGCGCCGTCGTGACCTGGAAGGCCGTTCACGGCACGGCCGAACCGGCGCTCCTGCCGTGGTTGCCCAACGACGGCACGGCGCACCCGGACCTCCCGCGCGGCACGCCCTATGGCATCATTGGCACGAGCAGCTTTTACAAGCGCGAAAGCTTCCCGGGCGTGGTCACAGCGTGGGCGAACACGTTCAACGGCCTCGACGCCTTCAACACCGACGAGAATGGCCAGAGCAGCAATTGGGACTATCAAGGCTCGGACGCGGGCCGTTACTGGAACAGCAACATTTACGCGGTGCGCCTCGTCGCGATGGAACCGAACTCGCATCGCAGTTACGGTCCGAACTCCGGCGGCCCGGCGAACGACGGCAATCATTTCGTCAGCCATGCCCGCGAACGGCTGCGCATCCTCGGCGAAATCCCGCTGCGCAAGTTCGACACCAACGGCGCGCCCATCCTCGACGCGGACGGCAATCCGGACACCAGTTTCATGGCGAAGATTCCCGCCGACACGCCGTTCACGTTTCAGATGCTCGACGAAGATGGCCTTGTGTTGACGATGGCGCAGACGTGGCATCAGATCCGGCCCGGCGAAGTGCGCAACGATTGCGGCGGCTGTCACGCGCACAGCCGGGCACCTCTTGAAATCGAGGACTCGTGGGCGGGCCGGCCCGACTACCAGCCGGTGGACCTCACGACGATGCTGACACTGCTCACGAAAAACACCAACGGCTTGACCGTCCTCAAGACCAACCCGCCTGGAGTGGTGAACGTGGAATTCCTGCGCGACATCCGGCCGGTGCTTCAACGCAGTTGCGTTTCATGCCACGCGACGAACAACGCCCAGGGCAGTCTCGCGCTCAACGATTACGCCGTTTACAACGGCGTCCCCGGAGACTATGCGCGCCTCGCTGACGACGCACAGGCACGATGGGGTTATCCACCCATCATCAGTGCCTCCACCTGGCGACAAAGCAATGCCAGCCGTTACGTGCGCAAGTTCCAAAGCCGCCGCAGCCTGCTCATTTGGAAAATCCTTGGCCGCCGCCTCGACGGATGGACGAACGACGATCATCCGACCGAAACGGTTCCCGGCGAACCCGCCACCCTTCCCGACGGCGCCGATGCAAACGCCGTGGACCTCGACTTCACCGGCACGATCATGCCGCCGGCCAACAGCGGCGTACCGCCGCTCAGCGAGGATGAGAAGATGATGTTCGCGCGCTGGATTGACCTTGGCTGCCCCATCACCACCGGCACCGGCAATGACGCGCCTTACGGCTGGTTGCTCGACGAACTGCGCCCGACCCTCACCGTAAGCAGTCCGCGGCAGAACTGGAACCGCACCCGGCTCGCTGAAATCCGCGTGGGCGTGGCCGACGCCAACTCCGGCGTGAGCAACGCCACGCTGTCGGTGAAGACAACATTCCCGGTTAACGGCACCGCGGCAGGTGCGGAACTGGCCGGCCAGGGTTCATTCATCGCTCCAGGAGTTCTTTCAATCCCGCTGGCGACGCCGATCAACAACCTCGGCACGAACTACGTCATCGCGAGTGTCGCGGACGTTCAGGGCAACACCAACCGCGTCGAAGTGCGTTTCTGGGTGGACACCAGCTTCCGCATCCTTTCGCTCGACCTCGCGTGGCTCGCCAGCGGGCGGCTCACGCTGCGATTCGAAAATCCCTCCGGCAGCACCACCCACACCGTGCTCTTTTCAGAAAGTCCGACGGCGCCGCGGGACGCGTGGGTGCCGGCAACAATCATGGATGCGGGCGATGAACCCAACCAGATCCGGCGTTTGGAAGTGGAACTTCCGTTTGACCCCTCCGAGCGCTGCTTCCTGACCGTTCGCCAGGAGTAAGCCGGAAGATCGTGGGTCCTCGTGGGAAATCGCGCCGGCCTGCGATCAAACACGTCGCCCCAATCGTTCCAGCAACTTCCCGTGTGTCTCGGCGAATTCACCCTGTCACACAAGCAGAAACTGCATCGCCACGCACCATGGGTTTGGCGAATTTGAACAGCAGACCCGCGGTCATCGCGCCCACAATTCCTCCGGCGTGCGACACCGTCACCGGATCGCCCACGAGGCCGAAGTACAGGAAGGCGAACAGAATCCGGCCGGTCATTGCTTCAAAGGCTGCCTTGCCGACGACAATCGCGAATGTGGCCGCACCGATTCGCCACTCGACGGAATCGCGAGGCCGGTTCGTCATCATTTCCACCGCCGAGACAGCCATCAGCCCATGCGCGATGCCGGAGAGTCCGCAGAGGCCGTTGGTCGAAATTGCCGGGGCAGCTAGCCACGAGAGCAGTAAACTTCCGGCGGCTCCCCCGAGTACAAATGCCAGCCGCCGCGCGACTCCACCTTCAAGGAGGCTGTTGTAGAGCAGGAAAAATGCGGAAGCGTCCAATAACAGATGATACCAGGTGACGTGGACAAATGGATGCGTGAGGAGCCGCCACCACTCGCCACCTCCCACTGCGGCGGGTTGAAAGATCATGGACCGCCAGACCGACCCGAAAAGCACGGACCCGCTAAACAAAACAATCAACCCCGCAAACACCAGCACCTCGGGTCTTCGGAGAAATGTCGTACGGGTCGCGGCCAAGATGTCCGCATCGGCGGTGGGAATGGGAGCGTTCATGGAGCAGGTTGACTTTCAGAATTCGGCGGGGCAGGCCGAAGCCTGCCCCGCCAGCCTCCTTTGTTTATGCGACCTTCCGCTTTCTCCGCAGCAGCCATGCTGCCCCCAAAACTCCGAGTGGCCCAACAGGGCTGGAACCCGGCACTCCGATATTCCAACTTTGTCTTCCGTTGGATGTCGGCGCGGGCTGTGATTGTGTCGCAGGAGTGGAGCTTGCTTGTTTTACGGCCGGTGCCGCAGACGCAATCTGCATTGGTTTCGCCGGTGCCGCCGATTCAGCCGCTTGCGGGCCGAGATTGGCGAGGGCTTTGTTGCGGATGCCGTCGAGCTGTTCGCGCAATTTCGCCTGAGCCTGACGCTCGCTCCCCGTACGCTCCAGATTCTTTCGCGAAATCTTCCAGCGTTGATACTCTGCGTCATTCTCCAGCACGAGGAACGACGTGTATTCGGTCACGATGGAGAAATCTTCGCCGAGCCGGATGATTTCGGGAATGGCGGGCGAGCGGTCACCGTTACGGTCTGCGTCTTTGAGCAGGCGGTTGACCCGATGCCATGCCCACATTCGGTTGATTTCCGGGTTCGTCAGATCGGTTTTAGGGAAATCCAGCGGCGCCATCTGTTTGATTTCCACGCCACTGACGCTGCCCCGCAACGTGACGTTCGCCGTACCGCTGCCACGGTAACGACCATAGACTTTCACCGGCGCACCGAAGTAGAGGTTTGGCAGCACGGTCGGTTCGACGTCGGTCACGTCCACCCCGGCGAACTTGATCTCCAGGTTGGTGGCGAAGGGCCGCATCAGCTTTTGGCGAAACGCCCGCGCCTGCCGGTCGAAGTTGTCGCCCGGAGAGATGAACGCCGCCAATCCGCCGGAATCCTCGGCGAGTTGTTCAAGCAGCGGGCGGTTCACATCATTGCCGACGCCGATGCAGAACACGCGCGTGTTGCCGGGGCGCTTTTGGATTTGTTGCAACAACACCGCGCGTTCCTGCTGCTCGGTGAGACCGTCGCTGAGAATGACGACGTTCAGTGGACGGTCGTTGGCGGCGTATTTGTAGGCCGTGCCCATCGCCGGTTGCAGCACCGTGCCGCCGCGCGCCTGCTGGGTGGAAAGGAATTCGAGCGCGCGTTGTTTGTTCGCCGCATTGCCCGGCAGCAACTGCCCGAAACCGAGATTCGGCGTGACGTTGAAGGTCATCACCTCGAAGCGGTCGGCCTCACCGAGTTCATCCAGGAACCCCGCCACCGCGTCCTTCGATAACAACAGTTTCCCGCTGTCCGCCATGCTGCCGGAGGCATCGAGCACGAAGACGTAGTCCATGCTGTCCTGCTTTTGCGCCACATCCTGGCCCGCCGTCAGAGTCACACAGAAGAATCCGTCCTCACTGCCGCTTCGCGATGTAATGAGGTCCATGCCGGTCTTCGGACGCGAGATGCGGCAGGCGACCACCACATCTTGCGCGAGACTGCCGCCGGTGGTCTCAAGATTGGCCTGCCAGTAGGCGTCGGAGTATTTCGCAACGGCGAACGCCTTGCCGTGGCTGGGGCTTTCCAATTCCGCGATTGGCACGGCCGACTTCACGTCGAAGCCAATGGCGAATTTGCCGGTCGCGCGCGAGTCCACGCCTTTGCGCGTCACCGTTGCCAGCGGATAAACATACGTGGCCGTGTCGTGGTCGTAATCCAACTCTTGGTAGTAGGTGATTTCGACCTTCTGATCCGCCTCCGGCCCGATGGGAAAGATGCGCATCTCGAAGGTGCGATAATCCACCTGCTCCAACAGACCCGGATCGCGCCGTTGCTGCTTGTAGCTGTTGTAGATTTCGCGGGCACGCTGTTTCTCCAACACCTCGCCGACCATTTCTTTGCCGTTGATCCACATGCTGAAGTTCGCGACCGACGCGCTCTTCGGCACGGGGAAGGTGTAAAGCGCCTCAACCTGTCGCTTCTCGGTGTTGTGGAACACCTGCGTCACCTTGGTGACGGCAATGCCGTTGTTGATCGTGACCTGAACGCTGTGTTCCTTGATTTCCAGCACACCACCCAAACCGCCGTCGGCGATCAGCAGACCAGCGGCGCGGGTCGGAGTCGGCAGGGCGATCGCACTCACCGCGAGGGCGGCCAAGAGGCCGCCGACATTTTTTCTCAATTTCATTGTCATAGTTTTCATGGCGCAGTTTTGTTCTTACTTTTGTTTTGGCGCGCGTTTGCGAGAGCATCAGCGTCCCGCAACCGCACCCGCATGACCGCGCATATCCACTTCTTGTGCCGGGCGGTGGGGATTCGGCATAACACACTGATAAAGAATTGAATACCAGGAAATCACCCCTTGGTTCGTCCGGCGCTTAGAGGATTGTTCTCGACATTAAATGCATATCCTCATACAAATAATGCATGTCAGCCTCCCTCCGTAGCGAATCGTCCGACCGCGAGTTTTTTGAGGTCCTTTTCCAAATCGCCTTTTGCAATCCGTTCAGCGAACAGCGGCTCGAACTCGACGCGAAAATCCTTGGACATCCGGTCGGCCGTTCACCGGAGGAGCATCTGGACGAGTTCACTTCGGTCATCACGGCGCGCGTGCAAAAGCTCGAAGCCCAGCGTCTGGCGGACGTGCGCCGGTATTCGGGGGCGGAGCGTGAGTTGATGCACACGGTTTTCCTTTTTGAGACCTACCACCAGTTCTGTCGGGACTTCGATCAACTGATCCTCGATCAGGTCAAACTCGGCGTGCAGTCAGCGCCCGTGAAATTCGCCGGCGACGCGTTGACGCGGATGCGCCAACGGGGAATCGGCGCTGCCGAGTCCACGCGCTACTTCGCAATCTTTTATCAGCTCCGGCGGGCGTATCATTTCATCGTGCGCGGTCTCATTGGACAAAGCCCGTCCATGCAGGAATTCCGGCGTCACCTCTGGAATAGCGTGTTCACCCAGGATGTGAGGCTCTACGACCGCTACTTGTGGAATCGGATGGAGGATTTCTCGACCCTGTTGCTGGGGGAAACCGGCACTGGCAAGGGCCGGGCCGCATCTGCCATCGGGCGGTCGGGCTTCATTCCCTTCGACGAAAGATCGGGACGCTTCGCCGAGAGCTTCACGCGCGGATTCATCGCACTGAACCTCTCGCAATTTCCCGAAACGCTCATCGAGTCGGAGTTGTTCGGCCATCGTAAGGGGGCGTTCACCGGCGCGATTGAAGCCCACGAAGGCCTGCTCGCGCGTTGCAGTCCGCACGGCTCGATTTTCCTCGACGAGATCGGCGACGTGAGCGCGCCGGTGCAGATCAAGCTGTTGCAGGTTTTGCAGGAGCGGAGCTTCTGCCCGGTCGGCAGCCACGAATCCCTGCGGTTTCGTGGGCGAGTCATCGCCGCCACGAATCGCCCGTTGGAAGTTTTGCGCGGCCATAATCTCTTCCGGGAGGATTTCTTTTATCGGCTTTGCTCCGACGTGATCGAGGTTCCGCCGTTGCGACAGCGGTTGCGGGAAGACCCCAGTGAACTCCATCAACTACTTGAGCATACCATCACCGGCATCATCGGTGAGCCGGCACCGGAACTTGAGGATACAGTCGCCCAGGTGATCGGCCGCACCGTTGGTGCGCGCTATTCCTGGCCGGGAAACGTGCGCGAACTGGAACAGGCGGTTCGGCGAATCCTGCTGACCAGTCGGTACACGGCCAACTCTCTTCCAAATTCCCAAGGCGTGCGGGATCAACTCATTGCTGGAATCCAGGCCGAATCATTCGATGCGGATGCCTTGCTGGCGGGTTACTGCGCGTTGCTTTATCAAAGGACCGGCAACTACGAAGCTGTCGCACGCCTCGCCAAATTGGACCGGCGCACCGTGAAGAAGTATTTGCTGCAACATCCCAGCACGATCGGGCCAAAGTCTGAATGTTAAACGAGGTTGCGTGTTGACGATTTAGCGCCTGCCAACAGTGTCGCTGACAACGATCATCGCGCCTCTTGTGCCCGACGCCGCGTCAGGACAATTCCTTGAGCGTCTTCAAGTCCGCGCGCAGATCGTCCGCTTCGTAATTGATGGGAATGTGGCGACGGCCCGGTTCCGCCAACAACTCCACCGACGACATGCCCGCGATTTCGGCGGCGCGGCCCAACGAAACCTGGTCGCGCTTGTAGAGGCCGATGGCGATGTCCACCACCGCGTCCCGCTCGCTCAACGCCACGTTGCCGAGCCGCTCGGCTGGAATGGTCAATGTCATGTTGCTCGGAAGATATTACCCGGTCCGCGGACTGTGGCAACTATCGCCGTCCCAACCGCTCCAGCAACTTCCCGTGAATCCCGCCAAAGCCGCCGTTGCTGAACACCACCACCATGTCGCCCGGCTGCACCCTCGTTCCCATGTGCGTCACGATTGTATCCACGTCTGGCAGGTACGCGGCGTCTTTGCCTGCGGTTTTGAGGTCGGCCATCAGCATCTCGGGGTCCAGCCGCTCCTCTGGCTTGAGCAGTTCGAGCCGCGCGACTTGTGAAACCACCACACCGTCGGCTTGAGCGAAAGATTCAGCGAGTTCCAACTGAAAAATATTTCGCCGCGTCGTGTTGCTGCGCGGCTCGAAGACGGCCCAGATCTTGTCGCGCGGATATTTCAGCCGCAACGCGCGCAGCGTCTCGCGAATGGCCGTCGGGTGATGGCCGAAATCGTCAATCACCGTCACGCCGCCGGCGATGCCGCGCACTTCCATCCGCCGCTTGATGCCCTTGAACGTCTCGAACGCGGACTGGATTTGCTTGTTCGACAGCCCGAAATGTTTCGCGCACGCCACCACCGCCAGCGCGTTGCGCACGTTGAATTCGCCCGCGAGGTTCAAGTGAAACCTGGCACTGGGAATCTCGAATTCACTCGCCGTCGGGCCGAGCCGCACGTTCGTGGCGCGAATCGCGTTGTCCTCGCCGAGGCCGAAGCGTTTCACGGGACAGAAGTCCACGTTCAAAAGCGGCGCCAGATTGGGATCGTCGCCGCTGCCCAGCAGCAGGCCGTTGCGCGGCACGAGCCGGATGAAGTGGGAAAATGTCTTCTGAACCGCGGCGAGGTCCGCGAAAATGTCGGCGTGGTCGAACTCCAGGTTGTTGATCACCGCGACCTCGGGCAGGTAGTGGATGAACTTGCTGCGCTTGTCGAAGAATGCCGTGTCGTATTCGTCGCCCTCGATGATGAACCATTCGCCGTCGGTGAAGCGCGCGCCCTGGCCGAGGTTGTTCGGGATGCCGCCGATGAGGTAGCTCGGGTTCAATCCGTTGTGCTCGAACACCCAGGTCAACAGGGACGTGGTCGTGGTTTTGCCGTGCGTGCCGGCGACGACGATGCAGCGTTTGCCGCGGATGAAAAACTCCCGCAGCAAATCCGGCAGCGAACAGAAGCGGCGCTTGTGGTCGAGGCAAAATTCCGCCTCCGGATTGCCGCGCGAAATGGCGTTTCCGATGACGACCAGGTCGGGCTTGTGAGCAAGATTGCGCTCGGCGTAACCATTCATCACCTCGATCTGCTGGCCGGCGAGAAACGTGGACATCGGCGGATAGACGTTTTGATCCGAGCCGGTGACGGCGAACCCGCGTGGTTTCAACGCCGCCGCCGTCGAGGCCATCGCCGTGCCGCAGATGCCGACGAAGTGGACGGACTTGATTTCGGAAAACATCACGGGATTGACGATAGGGAAATGGGTCGCCCGGAAAAGCCGAATCTGACAATCGCGCGCGCGGACACAACGCTCAACTTTGCGCTTGAGGCAGTTCCCTGGCCGGCCCAGCATTCAGCCGGCACCCCCAGAAACGCGAACAAAAGTATGAGCAAGACCTACAAACATTGCCAAAGTTGTGGCATGCCGCTGAAACGCGACGAGCATGGTGGCGGCACGAATGCGGACGGTTCCAAGAGCGGAATGTATTGCAGCCATTGCTACCAAGACGGGCGCTTTGTAATCCCCAACACAACGGTTGAGGAGACGCAGACGCGGGTCCGGCAGAAGCTCAAGGAGTTCGGGTTTCCCGGCTTCCTCTGCGGGTTGTTCACGCGGCGGATTCCCCGGCTTGATCGCTGGCGAACTACCGCCCCATGACGTGGCCGGCGCGCCCCCGATGATTTGGCAGCGACCCGGCCGGTTTGGATTGGTTCGCCAAGGGCCAGCCTTCAGCCCTGCCGGCTTGCTCCATCGGAAGCCAACTCGTAGTGTCATGCGACGATGAATTTCATCCACGACGATTTCCTCCTGACCAACAAGGCCGGGCGCAGGCTCTTTCACCGGTTCGCCGAAGCGGAGCCGATCTTCGACTATCATTGCCACCTGCCGCCGCGCGATATCGCCGGGAATCGCCGGTTCAACAACCTGTTCGAAATCTGGCTGGAAGGCGACCACTACAAGTGGCGGGCGATGCGCGCCAACGGCGTGGCCGAGCACCTTTGCACCGGGGCTGCCGATCCCTTCGACAAGTTCCAGGCCTGGGCCGCCACCGTGCCGCGCGCGTTGCGCAATCCGCTCTACCATTGGACACACCTGGAGTTGAAGCGCTATTTCGGCATTGACGAACTGCTTGATGCCTCCAGCGCCGCGCGCATCTGGAAGAAGGCCGGCGCGCGGCTCGCCACGGCCGAGTTGAGCACCCACGGCATCCTGAACAGATTTCGCGTGCGCGCAGTCGGCACTACCGACGATCCGGCGGACGATCTTGAGGCACATCGAGAGATCGCCATGTCCGGGCTGGCGACGCGCGTGGTGCCGGCCTTCCGCCCCGACAAAGCACTCGCGGTGGACCAGCCGGCAGTGTTTCGCCCGTGGGTAAAACGGCTCGAGGCCGCGAGCAACCTGGAAGTCAAGAATCTCGTCACGTTTCTCGACGCGCTGAAGCAGCGTCATGATTTCTTTCAAGCGAACGGCTGCCGGTTGTCCGATCACGGTTTGCCGCGGTGCTTCGCGGACTTCTGCACTGAGCGTGAAGCCGCCGCCATCCTGGCCAGGGCACTGCGCGGCGGACCGGTCTCCACGGAAGCTCACGCGCGGTTTGCGTCCTTCATGATGCTGTTCTTTGGCCGGCTTGACGCGGAGAAAGGCTGGGTCAAGCAACTGCACCTGGGCGCGCTGCGTAACAACAACACCCGCGCGCTGCAAAAACTCGGGCCCGATACGGGGTTCGATTCAATGGGTGACTTTCCGCAGGCCGCGGCGCTGTCCGCTTATCTGGACCGGCTCGACCAGGAGAATGCGCTGCCCAAAACCATCCTCTACAACAACAATCCCGCGGACAATTGCGTCTTTGCCGCGATGATCGGCAATTTCCAGGACGGGAGCGTGGCTGGCAAAATCCAGTTCGGTTCGGGTTGGTGGTTCCTGGACCAAAAGGAAGGCATCGAGTGGCAACTCAACGCGCTCTCGAATCTCGGCCTGCTCTCGCGGTTCGTCGGCATGATCACCGATTCCCGGTCGTTTATGTCGTACCCGCGCCATGAGTACTTCCGCCGTGTGTTGTGCAACCTCCTCGGGCGCGACGTCGAGAACGGCGAAATTCCTGACGATGACGGTCTGCTGGGCCCGCTGATCCGCAACGTCTGCTACGGCAACGCCGAGCGGTACTTCGAGTGGCCAGGGCCGGCGGCGGCAGCGGGAGCTGCTGCTGCCGCAACCCCATCGCGAACCGCAAAACGCGCCCGCCGGTGAACGCCAAGCATTTTCTCCGCCTCGGTGTGCCACTGGGCGAGGCCACGCGCCGGGCAACGGATTTCGTTTCCCGATTCATTCTCGGAGGCGGTGACAAGGCGCGTCTGGAGGAGGAAGTGAAGGCGGTGCTCGCAAATCCTGGCGCCTTCACGGAAGATCCGTTGCGCGGAGAATTTGCCCGGTCATTGCTCGCGTCCCCGCCTCCGCCGCGCGCCACGCCGGTGAAGTATCACCAATGGGGCGCCAACCTCGAACCCGACGCGGTGATGCAGATGGAGAAGGCGTGTCTGCTGCCGGTGAGCGTGGCCGGGGCGCTTATGCCGGACGCGCACGTCGGTTACGGCCTGCCCATCGGCGGCGTGCTCGCCACGGACAATGCCGTCATTCCCTATGCCGTCGGCGTGGACATCGCATGCCGGATGAAAATGACCGTGCTCGACCTTTCGTTGCGGGACCTGGAGCACAAGCAAGACCGCCTCACCCGCGCCATCGAGGCGGAAACGCGCTTCGGAGTCGGCGCCTCGTTCCGCGAACGCCGGCAGCATGAGGTGATGGACGCGGACTGGAGCATCAGCCCGGTGACCAAGTCGAACAAGGACAAGGCCTGGTCTCAACTCGGCACCAGCGGCAGCGGCAATCACTTTGTCGAATTCGGCACCTTTACGGCCCACGGAAAGATTCACGGCTTGGAGCCGGGAACTTATGTCGCGCTGCTCAGTCACAGCGGCAGCCGCGGCACGGGCGCATCCGTGTGCGATCATTATTCAAAGCTGGCCTTCGCCCAATTCAAGGACCTGCCGTCCGAGTTGAAGCGGCTCGCCTGGCTCTCGCTCGATTCTCACGAAGGGCAGGAATACTGGGCGGCGATGGAATTGATGGGCCGTTACGCCGCGGCGAACCACGCGCTCATCCATCAGCACGTCGCCGCGAATCTTGGCGCGGCTGTTTTGCTGGACCTGGAAAACCACCACAACTTTGCGTGGAAGGAGCGGCATGTCATCGAAGGCCGGGAGCGGGAAGTCGTCGTGCATCGCAAGGGAGCGACGCCCGCTGGCGACGGTGTGCTGGGGATCATTCCCGGCTCGATGGCGTCGCCGGGCTTCGTCGTGAGCGGCAAGGGGAATGCGGAATCGTTGAACTCGGCGTCGCACGGCGCGGGCCGGGTGATGAGCCGCACGCAGGCGGCGAAAACATTCGATTGGAAAACGGTGAATCGTTTGCTCAAGGAACGCGGCGTGACGCTGATCTCGGCGGGCTTGGACGAAGTTCCGATGGTGTACAAGAACATCCACGAAGTGATGGCTGCGCAGAATGATCTGGTGACGATCCTGGGCGAGTTCAATCCCCGGCTGGTGAAAATGGCGCCGCACGGGGAGCGGGCGGAGGATTGAACTGCGGCGAGGCGGAGGCCGCGCAAGAGCCGAATGACCGCTTCGCAACACGCACGGTCCGTGGCTTCCGCGGCCAAGAAATCAATCAACCAAAACCAACACGCCTGTTTTGGTGGGGCGAGCGTCCTCGCGAGCCATTTCGTCAGCTGCCTCGCCCAACCTCAATAAACGAGCACCAGCACGGTCGCCTGTTCCGCCGATCCGCCGCAAAAGAACACAAACCAGCACGGCAGCTTGCTCCGTAAGGGAAACCCCTCACCCGTCCTACGGACACCCTCTCCCCATCCGATGGGGAGAGGGACGGGGTGAGGGGCTTCAGTACACGAGCACGAGCACGGCAGCTTGTTCAGCCGCTTCGACTACTTCGTCAAACCTCCGCTCCTTCGTCTCCGGCTCCTTCAACTTCGCCGATACTTCCGGCACGGATTCCAGGAAGCTCAGGAGATAACTGCTCTTCACCGCGTAATTCACATTCTCCGGCAGCGCCCCGCTCGACGCCAGCGCAGCCCGCGCGCTCAACTTGGCCGACACCACACCCACCACGTTGCCCCGCTCGTCCACCAACGCCCCGCCCGAATTGCCCGGCTGCACCGGCACGCTGATCTGGAAATACCGCGTGTCATCCTCCGCGCCGGAGAGCGACGCGATCTCGCCCTTGGCCAGCTTGGGCGCGAACCCTTGCAAGCCGATGTTGGGAAAACCCACCGTGGCCACCGTGCCGCCCAACTTCACCCCGCGGCTCGCCGCCACCGGCAACGCCGCGAACCGCCCCTCCGCCTTGAGCAATGCCAGATCATTGGCCGCATCCACCTTCACCACCTTGGCGGAAATCAAACCCGCGCTCGTGAGCAGACGAACTTGAGCCGCGCGTTCAACGACATGTGCGTTGGAAATCAAAAATCCATCCACCGAAATGAAAAACCCTGTGCCGCTGTTTGATGCGGGGAAATCAATGGCCGAGCTTCCGATAATGGCTACACCGGTCTTGAATTTCCTGTGTGGCTTGAACTCGGCAGCCAATCGCCGAGCCTCGTCAATCTGCTTGCTTGTCATTGTTCTCTCGACGACGGATAGAATTTGCCTGTCCATTGTGACACCTTGAGCCAAAGCAAGGTTTATCCACTTATGCGCCTGCACGGGATCCTTAGGCACACCATCTCCCGTGAAGGAACAAGCGCCAAGGTTGTACTGGGCGGAAGCAAGTCCTTGCTCGGCGGCTTTCCGACACCACTTCGCGCTTTCAACCGAATCTTTTGTTACACCTTCGCCGTACGCGTACAGAATACTTAGGTTGTGTTGTGCTTGGTCATGTCCTTGATCCGCAGCTTGCCGATACCACTTCGCGGCTTCCGTTGAGTCTTTAATGACGCCATCACCCCTATCATAGCAAAGTCCAAGACCATATTGAGCAGCGACGAAACCCTGTTCAGCCGCTTTGCGAAACCACTTAACTGAAGCGGTGAAGTCATTGGGCACGCCTTCGCCTTTGGCATAGCACAAACCTAGATCAAACTCAGCGGAGGCGAGGCCTTGCTCGGCAGCCTTCCGAAACCAGTTGAGCGCGAGCGCCAAGTCTTTCTCTACGCCGAATCCAGTCCTGTAGCAGAGGCCGAGCACCCATTGAGGCATTGCACCGCCATCCTCTGCCTTGATCTTGTTTTCAGTGAAGAACTTTCGATCATCCTCATTCTGCTGCGCAGGCAGTTCGATGCCGGCCGCCAGCGAAAACATGATGAGCTTCCATTGCGACTCCAGATCACCATTTTGTGCCTTCTCCTTCAGTTCCTCAAACAGGGCTCGTTCGACTTGCCCACTATCCTCACCGAAGGGGTCACTATTGCTTGGGACGCGGGTGGCCGCACCGTTTGCTTCGCTAGGATTCAATTCTCCCTGCGATTGAGTTCGCGGATTGCAGCCAAGTACCAGCGGCAACAGAAACAAGCAGGCCAACAGATTCGCTTTCATGTCGCCAGATTATCTTGTTCAGTTCGCTTGGCAATTCCGCTCTCGAACTCTTACTGGATCGACAGTCGAAAGTACCGGCAAACCGTCGGTTCAGGCCGATAGAGATACTTCCGTGGGCCAGGCGGAAAAATCAAATATGCTTCGTCAATTTGTCCTTTCCTGATGAATCGGTGAGCCGAAATGGCCGGCCCGAGTACACTCGGTCGAAGTCCGCGCTCGGCCGTGTGGATCACCAAGAAAACTGAGCCGAAATCCTTTTTTGAGAAGCTTCTGCGTCCTTTGTCGTCGATCTTCGATTGCAATCGACTGCTCACTTCACCGCACGTCCAATCCTTCCCGACTGCTTGTCCTCTTGCGCGGCGCTCTATCATCGATTGGTCCACCAGTTCCGTGACCTCGAAGGCGATGCGGCTTCCTTCACCGGTGACGCCGATAACATCTGGTGGATCATTGGTAAGAGGGTTCGGAATCAGTTTCGTAATCAAGTGGCGCCCCTCAAGCTGCTGGATCGCGAGCAAGAGGTCATTCACGACGTGCAACTCTTTCTCCGGTTTGCTCATCCCTTCCCAATATCCAGCGTGTCGTCCCTTCTTTTTCAGATACTCCATGACTGCTGGTTCAACCGCCGCAATCTTGTCTGAGTTGTTCATTACGAGAATTTGCCCCACGCATTGTGACTCTTTGCGCTTCTCCGTCAATCACTGGTCGCAGATGAATTTTGGCGCCAGGACGCCAAGACGCGGAGACGCAAAGCAGCCCACCAGAAATCCCAGCCCCGTAGCGGCGCGTCGGCCCCGTCGGGCCGCAGCCAGCGCCGGCAGAAACCGCCGCTGCCCCAATCCCAACCGGTGGCGCGCAAGAGAACTGATGCGCCCTATTTTTGCGCCTTGGCGTCGAATTCTTCACGTTTTGGACTGCGCCGGCAGAGCACAGCGGCGGCGGCGCTTTCGCATGGCGTAACGCACCCGAAAACTTGATCACTTCCCAAAAGCGAGGTCGCGCTTCGCTTGCCCCCGCACTCCAAGACGCGCTCGCGACTGCGGGGCGCCCGCGATCTAGCACTGCGCGGAGAAGCAAAGCAGCCCACCAGAACTCCCAGCCCCGTAGCGGCGCGTCGGCAGACCGCCGCTGACTGAATACCCAATGGCGGCGCTCTGCCGAGTCACCGCTACGCCGCTTTGGTAGGGCGCGTCACTCCGTGCGCGCCGTCTTTGTGGAACATCCGCCCACAGAAAATCCCAAGCTCCGCAGGAGCGACATCGGGAATATGCCGCTCCTGAACGGAGCTGGTCCGGTTCGGGAATGGTCGGACTACAAATATGCCAGCCCTAACGGGCTTTGCGTTGCGCCTTGGCGTCTTTGCGCCTTTGCGTTGAATTTCCCGCCCCCCAAGCGGTGCTAAAGCCACGCGCATTCCGCATGGTAATTTCCCAATGTGAGCGCAACCGAAATCCTGGATGAGTTGCCCAAGCTGACGAGCGAGGAGCGTCCCGCCGTCCGCCGCCGGCTGCGCGAACTCGACGAGCGGGACGAACAGCAATTCCTCCACGAATCCGCCGACGCCATGTTCCAAGACCTGGACAAACAGGAAGCCGAACATGCCCGCCGCAAAGCCCGGTGAAATCTGGATCGTGGACCTGGGCATGGTTGCCAAAGTCCGTCCCTGCCTGATTCTGACTCCTCCACCGCGTGGCGATGACTTGGACACTTTCACCGTGCTTGCCGATACCACCGCCGGTCGCGGCAGTCATTGGGAAATTCCGATTACGAAGCCTTACCTGGATCCGGAAGGTGTGTTCGACGTGCAACGAATCGCCACGGTTGCAGCGTGAAACTGGAACGCAAACTCGGTGAAGTTTCCCGCGAAGAATTGGATTCGATTCTTGATCGTCTGGCGGAACGGTTCGGCATCTGAGTCGCCGTCTTTGGTTGCAGACGCCCGGCGCGCAGCGGGGCAGCCACGGCATACCGATCATTGCCGGGCCACTTTCTTTGCGGCGCGGGCTTGGAACATTTGGTCCGCCAGCACGCCGATCAGCACCACGGCACCCATGACGGTGAAGTTGAGTGAACTGGGGACGCTTAACAGGTTCACAACATTTTGCAGCACCTGGAAGAGCGCCGTGCCGATGACGATGCCGAGAATCGAGCCTTCGCCGCCGCGCAGGCTGCACCCGCCCAGCACCGCGGCAGCGATGCCGTAAAGCTCGTAGAAGTTGCCGTGGTTCGATGGCAGAATCGAATTGGTGTAGAAGGCCAGCAGGATTCCCGAAATACCCGTGAGCACACCCGCCAGCACGTAGCTCCCGGTGATGACGCGCCGCGTGCTGATACCGGAGAAACGCGTGGCTTCTTCGTTGCGCCCCACCGCGAAGAGGTAACGCCCGTAAACCGAGCGATGCAACATGAACCACATCGCGACGGCGATGAGAATCAGGAGCACGAACGGCATCGGCAGGCCGAGCAGTTTCCCTTGCGCGAGGTCGCGGAGCGTCTCGAAGCCTTGCGCGTTCCCGAAGCCCTTGGTGTTGTCGCGGGCGATGAACCGCGCGAGGCCGCGATACAACAACAGTCCACAAAGCGTGACCACAAAAGGCTGAATCTTGAGCCGCGTGATCAGCCAGCCGTTCGCCCAACCCAGTCCCGTGGGAATGGCGATCGCCAGCGCCGCCGCGATCGGCCACGGCCAATGCCATTCGGTCAGCGCCATCGCCAGCAGCACGCCGGCCAGCGCGAAGATCGAGCCGACCGAGAGGTCAATGCCGCCCGTGATGATCACAATTCCAAGTCCCAGCGTGAAGATGCCAAACAACCCGATGCTGTTGGCGAGGTTGAACAGGTTTACGCGGGAGATGAACTGCGGGTTCAGGCCGGCCGTGACCGCGCAAACCACGAACAGCAGGGCGAGGATGCCGAATTCTTTTCTCATTCGTTGTCCGAGTTCATCAATCCAGGCGAAAACAAAAATCGCCCTCACCCTTACCCTCTCCCGTCCGACGGGAGAGGGAACAGCAGTTTCGCGACTTCCGTATTGGGCACGTCCTCGCGTCAATCTCTGACGCACGGCATTTCAGAAAACCGGCGGACGATTCTCCCTCTCCCATCGGATGGGAGAGGGCCGGGGTGAGGGGTGTTTTGCTCGCATACTCGTGCAATCGGTGCTCACGCATCCCTCACAGGAAGAATCTTTCCCGTTTCACCGCCACCTCGAATTCCTTGCGCGCCTTTCGAACCGCCGGCAGCCGGGAAACTTCCGAGATCGGCACGTCCCACCACGATTCGTAACCGGGGGCGCGCTTCTCCGCGTCGGTTTCGATGACGATCACCGTGGAGCGGGTCTGGCGTCTGGCTTCGCCGAGTGCGGATTTGAATTCGGGAATGTCCCGCGCGGCGATGACATGAGCGCCCAGGCTGCGGGCATTGGCGGCGAAATCAATCGGCACGTTCGCGCCGTCAAGGTGGCCTGTCCTTGGGTTGCGCTGTTTGTAACGGACGCCGAAGTGCGCGTTACCGATGGCCTGGGACAGTCCGCCGATGCTCTGGTAGCCGTGGTTGTCAATCAGCACCACGGTGAGTTTGATTCCCTCCTGCACGGCGGTGACCAGTTCGCTCGCCATCATCAACCATGAGCCGTCGCCGACCATGACATAGACTTCGCGGTCCGGCGCGGCGAGCTTGATGCCGAGTCCGCCCGCGACTTCGTAGCCCATGCAGGAGTAGCCGTATTCGAGGTGGTAGCCCTTGGGATCGCGCGTGCGCCAAAGCCGGTGCAGGTCGCCGGGCAGGCTGCCCGCTGCGCACATCACCACGTCGCGCGGCCGCGAGAAGTCGTTCACGGCGCCGATTACTTCCGCCTGACTCACCGGCACGCTGGTCGGCGTGTGATAGAGACGGTTCACTTCGCGGTCCCACTGGCGATTGAGCCGGACGGTTTTGTTGCGATACGCGGCGCTGACCCGCCAGCCATGCAATGCGCGTCCCAGCGCTTCCACCGCCGCCCGGGCATCTGCGACAACCGGCAGCGCGCTGTGTTTGAAGGCATCGAACTCGGCGACGTTGATGTTGATGAATCGCGCCTTGGGATTTTGAAACGCAGTCTTCGATGCCGTGGTGAAATCGCTGTACCTCGTACCGATGCCGATGACCAGATCCGCGTCGCGCGCGATGCGGTTGGCTGCGAACGTGCCGGTCACACCGATCGCGCCGAGGTTTTGCGGATGATCGAACGACAACGAGCCTTTGCCCGCCTGCGTTTCAGCCACGGGAATTCCAGTGGCCGCGGCCAACTTCGCCAGCGCCTCGTGCGCCTCGCTGTAGATCACGCCGCCGCCAGCCACGATGAATGGTTTCTTGCTCGCGCGAATCCATTCGACCGCGCGGGCCAGCAGGTTGTTTTCCGGCGCGGGCCGCGGAATGTACCAGACGCGCTCCGCGAACAACCCCGCCGGATACTCGAACGCCTCGGTCTGCACGTCCTGCGGCAATGCGAGCGTCACCGCGCCGGTTTCGGCCTGCGACGTGAGCACGCGCATCGCCTCAGGGAGCGCGTTCATCAGTTGGTCGGGACGGTTGATCCGGTCCCAGTAGCGGGAAACCGGTTTGAAGGCGTCGTTGACCGACAGGTCCTGAGAGTACGGCTGTTCGAGTTGCTGGAGCACCGGGCCGACGTTTCGGCGCGCGAAGATGTCGCCGGGTAGCAGCAACACGGGGATCCGGTTGATCGTAGCCGTGGCAGCGCCGGTGACCATGTTCGTCGCACCCGGGCCGATGGAACTCACGCAGGCGTAGGTGCGCAACCGGTTGCTCATCTTGGCAAACGCGGTGGCGATGTGCACCGACCCTTGCTCGTTCTTGGTGTTGATGTAGCGAAACTTCGGATACTGCAACAGCGCCTGGCCAATGCCGGCGATGCAGCCGTGGCCGAAAATGCCGAGGCAGCCGGCGAAGAACGGCTGCCGCCGCCCGTCGCGTTCGACGTATTGCGCCATGAGAAAGCGGATGATCGCCTGGGCTACGGTGAGTCGTTGGGTTTTCATGTGATCGTGCAGAAGAATTCAGAAACCACCGCGCTCGGAGACAAACTTCAGCGCCTCTTGTTCATACGCCATGAAGTTTGCGCAACCGTGGCGCGTAACGACGATCGCTCCGCCTGCGTTTCCCATGCGAGCCGCTTTGTAGGAATCCCAGCCCTTGACAAGACCGTAAATGAATCCCGCGGCGAATGCGTCACCAGCGCCGAGGACGTTGTACACCTCGACGGGAAAACCCGGCACGTCCACCGGCGGCTTGCCAGCCTCGAACAACGTCGCGCCTTTTTCGCCTCGCTTCACGACAATGGTTTTAGGTCCGCGCCGCTGCATCGCCTGAACGGCGGCAAGCAAGTCGCCCGCGACCCGGGCGCCGGAAATCTGCGAGTGCGTCACGTTCACCTGCGTGGGATCGGTCAGCGTCACAGCTTTGCACTCGTCATCAGTGCCGAGAACAATGTCCACCAACGGCAACACGGACCTCACCACCACGCCGAAGGCCCGCGCGTCGTGCCACTGATTTGGCCGGAAGTCCACGTCGAAGACAATGGTCGCGCCGGCGGCCCTGGCCTGCTCGGCGGCGAAGAGGTTGGCGCTGCGACTGGGTTCGCGGCTCAACCCCGTGCCGGAGAATTCAAACACGCGGCAGCCGCCCACGGGAGTGTTGAGCACGTCATCAATCGAGAGCTGGTTGTCGGCGCAATTGTCGCGGTAATAGACGAGCGGAAACCTGTCCGGCGGCTCGATGCCCAACAGCACGGCGCTGGTGCGCGTGCCGGGTTTGCGCGGAATGAACTTCGTTTCCACGCCTTCATCGTTGAGAAATCTCAAAATGAAATCCGCCACCGGATCCTCGCCCACCGCCGTGAGGACCGCCGTCTTCAGCCCGAGCCGTTGCGCGCCGACGGCGATGTTGGTGGGTGATCCGCCGACGTAGGCCGCGAACGACTTGATGTCCACGAACGGCGCGCCGACTTCATTGGCGTAGAGGTCAATGGACGAACGGCCCATCGTGATGAGGTCGTAAGTTGGCGCGGCGCTGGTCACGGCAAAGCGGCTCAAGTGTTGTTTGCCGCGCGTTCCATGGCAAGCGTGACCACCGGCACGCGCGGGTCTTTCTCGCTCCAGGTCTGCTTGATCCAGGCGTGATCGGGGTCGTCGGTGTTGGCGAGCGATTGCGCGCTGCCGGCGAGGAAGTTCAGGTAGTATGTTGTGTAACCGTGCGCGGAGGCGACGGGATGATAGCCTTCCGGCACGAGCACAACGTCGCTGTCCCGCGCAACGATGGTTTCGTCCAGCCGGCTATCAGCCGTGTAAACACGTTGATGAGCGTAGCCATGCGGCTTGTCGAGTTTGTAAAAGTAGGTTTCTTCGAGGTCGGCCTCAATGAGGTTGCCCGAAGCAGCCACGCGATGCGCGTCGTGTTTGTGCGGCGGGTAGGAACTCCAGTTGCCCGGCGGCGTGTAAACCTCCACGGCCACGAGCCGATGGCAGTCGAAGCCGGGCGGAAACAGCGAATTGATCTGGCGCGTGGCGTTCCCGCCGCCGCGGATTTCAATCGCGACGCGCTCCGGGGTGACAAGCTGAGGCGGATGTTCGCCCGCCGAACGGCACCAACCATACCCGAGGTCAAGTTGCTCGCTCAACGCCGTGACCGTGAAAGTCGTCTGTGTCGGGAGATAGAGCGCGTAAGGCATCCCGGAGAAAACGTCCGGCCGCCGCCCGACCCGTGCCCATTCGCCGCGCGACGACTGCACGCGGCACACACCGCCGAGTACGACCAGGCCGTACTCGAACGCGCCAGTGTCCGCTTCCCACTGCTCACCCTTGATCATCCGGCGCGCGGCGAAGTGCAGGTGTTGCCAGTTGGCGGTTTCCGGCGTGACGCGCACGTATTCGCCGTGAGTGGCGGAAGGCCGGACCAACAGACGTGAATCGCGGCCGGATTTCATGCACGGACTGCCGCAGGCGATGACGCCTGGCGGTTCGATGGCAAAGCTGCTTCTCGCCCGAGGGGAATTACAGCGTCCGTTGCCTTGCCGGCCGCGCCGAGTTGTTCGCACTTTGCGGCGACGAGATCCGCAAACTCATTCATGTACGTCCTGCCCGGCACCATGAAATCAAATTCACCGGGTCGGTCGCGAAAGAACTCCCGGTGGACGCGCGTCCACAAGAGCCGGCCATCCGTTGCGATATTGACCTTGGTGATGCCGAGTTGGATTGCCCGCTCCAGATCAGAGACGGGCACGCCGCTGGCGGCCGAATCCAGCCGGCCGCCCGCCGCATTGATCCGCTCAACGTCCTTGGGCGACACGGCCGAGCCACCATGCAACACCAGCGGAAAGCCCGGCAAGCGGCGCTGGATTTCTGCGAGCACGTCGAGTTGCAGCCGCTGCATTCCAGGGAATTTGTAAGCGCCGTGGCTCGTGCCGATGGCCACTGCGAGACTGTCGCATCCGGTGCGCTCGACGAATTCTGCCGCCTTGGCCGGCTCGGTGAGTATCGCTTCGTGGGCCGCTTCACTCGCGTCATCTTCGACGCCCTTGAGCTGGCCGAGTTCTGCTTCCACCGCGACCTCGCACCCGTGCGCCTGGTCCACGATGCGCTTCGTCACGGCGACGTTTTCCTCAAACGGCAGATGTGAGGCGTCAATCATCACCGAGCTGTAGTGGCCGGAGGCGATTGCATCGCCGCAACTCGCCTCGTCGCCATGGTCGTGATGCGCCGCAAACACCACGTCCGGATAAATGCGCTCCGCGCCGCGCAGCAACTGTTCGAGCATGAGCGGATGCGCGTAGTCCCGCATGACGCGAGTGAATTGCACGATGATCGGCGCGCGGGCTTGTGAAGCGCCGCGGAACAGGCCGTGCACCTGTTCGAGATTGCAGACGTTAAAGGCCCCGAGCGCATGCCGGCCATACGCGGCGTGAAGTAATTGTCTGGCGGGAATGCGCATCGTGTGTTTCGGCAGCCGCTACGAGTGCCGGATTGCCTGGGGTTCGTCAACCGGCATTGCGGCGTTTGCCTCCGACGGGGCGCATCTTGACACTGCCACCGTAGTGGGGCAGCCGTCTCGGCTGTCATCGTCCCGGCGACCGTCTCGGTTGCCGAAAGTCGCGATGCCCGACACCAACCGAGACGGTCGGTGGGACTTCCGCAGGCGGGACGCCCGCGCCACTACGGTGGCAGTGTCAAGGTGCGCCCCCTCCGACGGCCTGGTTGGCCGGTTCACCGCGTCTTGGTTTCTCGAAGCAATATTTCCAGCCCTGCGAGATCGTCCGTGTTGATCAAATCCACGTCGAACGACCGGAGCGTCCGCCAGAATTCCACGTGGTCCGGTGCGCCCCAGAAGCGCACCCGCCGTCCCTGGCCATGGGCGCGGCTCACGATGTCTCGCAGCTTCTCCGCTTCCGCCGCGGAAAATTCACCTTGGCCGCGCCACCGGAACAAACTGCCCCAGCTCGCGCTGATCCACGGCACAAGTGTGGCGGGCGGATTCAGGTCGAGATCGGCCACGAGGCCGTCCAACGTTGCGTAACGGGTTGCCTCGCCCGCAAACAACGTGTTGGTCCGGCTGCCGGAGATGACCGCCGTGACGGCGTTGGTGTGTTTGGCGTCGTTGCGGAAGGTCGAAAGCAGGTCGGAGTAATTCGTGAGCACGGAGCGCAGGACGGGGTAGATCGTTCTCCAATCGGTCTTGAGATCAATCAACAGCGTGAACTCCGGGCCGTTGGGGTAAACCCGCCCGCCATTCTGCTTCACCCGTGCGCGCAGCGGATCGAGGTAGAGCGATTGCAAGGTGCGCCCGGGCTTTGCCTGACTGCGGTCGTGCGCGACGAGCAATTGGCCATTCACGAGATGGATGTCCGCCTCGACGCTGCAAAATCCGTGGGCCAGCGCGTCGAGCAACGGGCGCGTGTGTTGGTAATCGTTGTGCGCGTGGGCCTGGATCAACGGGAGCGGCGAATCCGCCACGGCCGCGAAACCGCCGAGCGCGAGCAGGATCGCGAAAGGAAACAGGATTCTTAAGTTTGGCTTCATGGCTTCAACCGGCAGATTCACCGGCACCCACAATTGTCAGGCGTTTGCCTTGATGAAAGCCGTCGCGTAATTCTCGCCATCAAATCTGCCGGCTCATCCGAAGCGGCCTTACTCTGTCGAACCCCGACAAAAGGGCAAGCGCAGACGCGGAGCACGGCTGACCGGACATGACAAGGAGGAGTTTCAGAATTCGCAGCCCGATCCGCCTCCTCACGTCGGCGGCCACCATGACTCTGAACGGTTCGAATTAGAAACTGAACAGCGCCTGCGCGTAAACGAAGTCCGCACCCGCCGAACCCAAGGCCGACAGCGTCTGCCTAGCGTGGTCGCTCCGGAAGAAATGGCCGTAACCGGCTTGCGCGGTGGCGAGGGGCTTGATGGCCCAGGTCAGGATGATCTTCACTTCCGATCCAACAAATCCGCCGTGGCCCGGATGCAAATCGTAGCCGCCGGCTTGCACCAAACCGACACCAGATCGCGCCGCGCCGCCGAGGCTCCGGCTTTTGTGCGCGCGTTTGCCTTGTCCGCCGGCTCCTTCCGCTTCAATGTCCGGGGATGAACTCCGAACTTTCCGACGGCCAGGTTTGCCTCCGCCGCTTTATGCCGGCGGACGCCGCGCCGTTGCATGAAGCCGTGCGCGAATCCTTGGCCGAGATGACGCCCTGGATGCGGTGGTGCGAACGAGACTTTTCTCTGGCGGACAGTGCCGAATGGATTCACTCCACGGATATCGCCTGGCAACAGGACCAGGCTTACAACTTCGCGATCATCGAACTGGCCAGCGGACGGCTGGTCGGCAGCATCTGGTTGAGCCGGTTGCATCGCAAACATTGCCTGGCCAATGTCGGCTATTGGGTGCGAACCAGCGCCGCCGGGCGGGGCATCGCGACCGCTGCCGCCCGCCTGCTCACGGTCTTCGGCATCGAGAGGCTGGGCTTGAACCGACTTGAAGTGCTTGTCGCCGTCGGCAATCGCGCGAGCGAACGCGTCGCCGAAAAAATCGAAGCGCACCGCGAGGGCGTGTTGCGCCAGCGACTCTGGTTGGAGGGCAAACCCAGGGACGCCGTCTCGTTTTCGTTCCTCGCCGGGGATTTGAAAACTTGAACGGGTGGAGCCGCTCAATTACAACACCGCCGCTGTGACCGAAACCCGCGAACTGCCCATGCCCGCCCCGCGCGTCGCGCCTCCGCTCGACACGCACTTTCGACCGGCGGCCCTGGCCAATCGCGCGTTCCGCGAACGCGTCCGCGCCGCGGGGAAGTCACAGCCCGTTCGCATTGCGCTCGAGCAAGCGGATGGCTCAACCCAGCACTTCGCGACTGAGATTGCCGCCGACGGCCAGTCATTCGACTCCGATAATTTCACTCATGTCGAGCGCATCGTGAAGTTTCTCCTCTGGTCCCGCGGCGGCTGGCGGATTCATTTCGATGGACCGCCGTCGGTCGCCGGGCGACTGGCCGCGCACTATCGCGACAGCGCCACTGGCAAATTCGACTCGGAAATGGTTGGCCGGAAAATGTTCGATCACCCGATCGAGGTTGTGAACACGCAGGACCTCCCGCCGGAACGCGCGCGAAGCCGGCCCCTTGGCCGCCACCTGCGCGGCTGCCGCATCGGCTTCGATCTGGGAGGGAGTGACCGCAAAGCCGCCGCCGTGGTGGACGGTGAAGTCGTGTTCAGCGACGAGACGGTTTGGGACCCGTATTTCCATCCCGATCCGCAGTACCATTTCGACGGCATCATGGATTCGCTCCGGAAAGCGGCCGCGCATCTGCCGCGTGTGGATGCCATCGGCGGCAGCGCGGCGGGCGTCTATGTCAACAACCGCGTCAAGGTGGCTTCGTTGTTCCGCGGCGTGCCGGAGGACACTTTCAACCGGCGCGTGAAGGATTTATTCCTCGAAATCAGGAGAGCATGGGACAATGTGCCCTTCGAAGTCGTGAACGACGGCGAGGTGACCGCTCTGGCCGGCTCGATGGCGTTGGGCAAGAGCGCCGTGCTCGGCATCGCGCTCGGCACCAGCACAGCGGGCGGTTGGGTGAACGCGGACGGCAACATCACCTCGTGGTTGAATGAACTGGCCTTTGTGCCGGCGGATTTCAATCGGGAAGCGGCGCGCGACGAATGGTCCGGCGATTACGGCGTGGGCGCGCAGTATTTCTCGCAACAGGCCGTGGCGCGCCTCATGCCCGCCGCCGGCATCGAGGCGCCTGGGGACATGCCGTTGCCGGAGAAACTCAAGCTCGTGCAATCCCTCATGGCGATGGATGATGCGCGCGCACGGAAGATTTACGAAACCATCGGGGTCTATCTCGGCTACCAGATCGCACACTTCGCCAACTTTTATCCGCTGCGAAACCTGCTGATCCTCGGCCGCGTGACGAGCGGCAAGGGCGGCGACGTGATTGTGGCCACAGCCAAAAGTGTCCTGGCGACTGAGTTCCCCGAGCTTGCCGGCAGGATTGAACTTCACGTGCCCGACGAAAAAATGAAGCGCCACGGCCAGGCCATCGCGGCGGCGAGTCTCCCGGACATCGCCAACCCGGGTCCCAAATGAATCCTTACTCCAAGTTCGTCGCCGACCAAGCGCGGCTCCTGAACGAAGCGAAGGGCTTTCCCCTCGGCGGCCTCCCGCCGGCGGCGCGCCCGCAGATTCCAGCGGACGCGCCTCGCGCGCTCTTTTTCGCGCCGCATCCGGACGATGAAACCATTGCCGGCGCACTGGCGTTGCGTCTGTTGCGCGAGGCGGGGATGAACTTGATCAACGTCGCCGTGACCCAGGGGAGCAGGAAGGAACGGCAGGCCGAACGGCTGGTGGAATTGAAGGGCGCCTGCGATTATCTCGGCTACGGTTTGCAGACGATCGTGCCGAATGGCCTGGAGAATGTCACGGCCTGGACGAGGCAGAACGAGCCGCAATTGTGGGGTGGAATGGTGAAGGTCATCGCCGTCATGCTCGCGAAATACCTGCCACGGGTCATTTTCTTTCCGCACGAGCGCGACTGGAACGCCACGCACATCGGCGTGCATTACCTCGTGGCGGACGCGCTCCACCAGATGCCGGCGGGTTTCGTGTGCTTCACCGTCGAGACAGAATTTTGGGGCGCAATGGATGATCCGAACCTCATGGTCGAAGTCAGCGCTGCGGATTTGGCCGACCTCATTACGGCCACCACTTTTCACATCGGCGAAGTGCGACGCAACCCGTATCATCTCCTGCTCCCGGCCTGGATGATGGACAACGTGCGGCGCGGCGCGGAACTCGTCGGCGGCCAGGGCGGCGCGGCGCCGGCGTTTCAATTCGCCGCGCTCTACCGGTTGCGCAAGTGGTCGGCGGGCCGGTTCACCAGCGTGTTGACTGGCGGAAAGTTCCTGTCCAGCACGCAGAACGCGGCCGAACTCTTCGCATGAAGCAGTTGCCACCACTGAGGGAAAGGAACAATACGAATTCTGTGTGATGGTCGGAAGTAATTGAAAGGCCCCTCTCCCTTCCCTCTCCCCCGCTTGGAGCGGGGGAGAGGGTGGCCGCAGGCCGGGAGAGGAGGCAGTTCAGCGGGAGGGGTTGGGTGAAGCGTCGAAATTACCGCTTCGTTAGGGCCCCGGCGTCGGCGTCGGGGTGCCGTCGCCGTTCCCGTTCCCATTCCCATTGCGACCGCCCGGATTGTCCACGATGGAACGCGCCGAGCGATACGCATTGTAGAAATCGGGGGCGCTATCCTTGAACTGGACGATCAACCCGTCCAGCCGCTTGCCCAGGACCACGTCCACTTTCCCGAACAACTTCGGCAACGTCTTCGTCGCCGCGCTGCTGGTGGCGATGACCTGACGCGGCCTGGCTTGCAGGCCGTCGAACGTTTCGATCTTCTTCTTCAACGCGTTCAATTTCGCCTGGTTCACGCCATAATCCGCCAGCGAATCAATGTGCGCCGTGGCCGCTTCCAGGATGTCCCGGCAACGGGTGGCCACCTCGAACTCGCGGCCATCGGTCACGTCCGAGCGGGAGAAGTCCACCCGCCCTGCCAGCTCATGATCTTCATTGGCCGTGGCGTAGGCGCGTACGGCGGCGGCCACTTCATAGGCCGCGTTGCCCAGCCCTTCCGGCGCGTAGGCTTTCTCCTGCGCCGCGCCGATGCGGCTGGCCTGGGTTTGCGCCTGGCTGTTGATCTGCGGGATGATCCCCTCCAACTCATCCACCCCCGCCTCAAACGCCGGCAACGTTTTCCACGTCTCTTCATGCTCCTCCAGGACAGCCTGCACTGTCTGATAGGACCTCAGTTTGTTCGATTGTGTCGCATTCATGGTCTCTTTCTTACGCAGAGCAAGCCACCGAAGGAACACGGCGCGTCGAAGCCGAACCCGCGTCCAGCTCACGCGACCGCCGCCCTTGGATGACACTCTTGCCCTTGGCGCGGGAAAGAGGCAACCGACGTGCCAACGTGCGAAATTCGCAGAACTGCCGCTTGTCTGGACGTTAACGTGTCCTCAAATGGATAGGGCGCGGATTTTCTGGACGGCAAGTCTTTGAGGCGTGGTGGGTTGATCGATTTTGCGGGACAGGCCGCCTTGGATTTTTTACCCTTGGCGGGCATGCAGAAAAATAAAATCCGGCATCGCCAGCCCACG
>Ga0247727_10000208_pt1 | contig 138189 bp, 162 predicted proteins | sample WisWelCaveWW1625_FD_202498 | JGI IMG/M metagenome (GOLD analysis project Ga0247727, IMG submission 202498) | Biofilm microbial communities from Wishing Well Cave, Virginia, United States - WW16-25 | ecosystem: Environmental > Aquatic > Deep subsurface > Groundwater > Cave microbial mat... | reverse complement strand
AAGCCTCCGACGGGAGTTGCACCCGTGACCTTCGGTTCTTCCGATGCTTGCGTCGGAAGTTCCGAAACGCAAGTTTCGATATACGAAACCGACGCTATGGCTACTAAGCTACGGAGGCATGAGCGTCAGGAGAGCGCGAGAGGACGGGCGTTACAGTCCTCTCGCAGTATGACTGCGAAGCCTATCTTAACGATTTTAATATTTCTTCTTTGCTGCCTAATTTCTTCTGGCATTCGCGGCATATGGGGTGCATTTTTCCTTTTGCGTCTTTTACATGGCTGCCTATTATTTTTTTCAAAAACGTTTCAGCCATGGTTTTCCCGCATATGTCGCATTTCATGTTATTTGCCTTCTTGTGCGTCTTATATAAAGCTTATGCGTTCGTAAATCTTAAATACGTGCCGTTCTGCCCTCGTGGTATGGAAGCTAAGAAGTTTATCGGCCTGTTTATTATTGGCGTTATGGTTTTGAGCACTGTTGCTTTGATTGCCGTTAATTATACTGATAGTGCTGTTTCCACAAAGTTGGAATATAATGATTTTACTTTCAGGCTTGTTAATAATCAGTATTTTGCCAAGATTGATGGCGTTGAGCATGGTTTTGTTTTCTTTCCAGGAGATTTGGAGTTCATAGTAATTCCTGATGATGTTAAAGCTTTGTTGCAGTCGCCTGTTCTTACTGTCACGTATGACCCTCAGAGTAATATTTCTGAGAATCTTGGCGAGGCGCAGTATTATTTTGAAGTTCAGCTCTCGGACATTAAGATGATTCAGCGTTCTTTGACGAATAGTTCTGGTACTGAACTTCCGCAGGCTTCTTGTGCTGATGCTACCGATGCCCAGCCTGTTGTTGATTTGCGCTTGTCTGGTGTTTCAGGCATTAAGGCTGAAGGAAATTGTATCATTGTTAATTCTCTTGACGCTTATGATTTGTACCAGCAGACCGAACGCATTATCTATTCTGTTCTTGGTGTTATTCAATGAGCGAGGAGGAGCTTAACAAGCCTACCAAGTATTTTATCGTAATTGGTCTTGTTGTTGCCGTTGTTGTCCTTTTCTTTCTTTTAAGGCCGAGTCCTGTTGATAATAGGAATATTGTTGATTATAATTATTTCAAGTTTGAAGAAATTGGCGGTTTGTGGCAGACTGATATTCAGCTTGACGGCCAATTGTATGAGGCAGCTTTCCGTTTTAATCCAACGCAAGTCGAGGATGTTTATATGACTGGCAATTTTTCTGGTTTTAAGCAGAAGCCGATATACTTGACTTTTGACCCGACTTCTGATTCTGAGCAGTTCAAGTATCTTGCTCTTGCTGCTTCTGAGATGACTTTGCATATTGTTCGTGCTTTGAATTTTACTGTTGAGGCTGCTTGTACTAAGAATGAGACTGACGCGTGCGTTGGCAGTCCTATTGTTACTTGCTCTGATAACGCGTCTGTTATTTATTTGGCTCCTTCTGCTCCTACTCAGATAACTTTAGCTGGTGACTGTATTACTTTGAGCGGTGAGGGTATGGACTTGTTGAAGAGTGTTGACAGGCTGCTCTTCCAGTGGTATAAGATTATGCGATAAAATTATATACTTTTCATGCTTTTTTTCCGTCGATGATATCTATTTATTGTTCTGAGAAGCTGGACGGCGTGGCCGCTGCTGCTATTGTTATGCGTCATGCTGTTCTTGGCAAGCTTCCTGTTCATTTTGGCGGTTTTCTCCACCCTGATGCTTTGGATGCTGAACTGGAGGACATGTCTAATGATGAGCATAAGCTGGTTTTTGTTCTCGACATCGGAATTACGCCTGATCATCTGCAATTGTTGGATAAGGTCAACAGAAAAAACAAGATTGTTTATTGGAACACTCACGATGAGGAGAGTGTTGTTCCGCATGCAAAAATTTTTGATCGCGCTTCTAATGCTGAGTGTTCTGCCGAGCTTGCCCAAAAGCGTTTTCTTCCTAATGATTTGATTGCTAAGAAGCTTGCTGAGCTTGCTCATGAGGTTAAGTTTTGGCAGTTGAAGGACGAGCGTGCTTCTAAACTCTCTGATCTTATTTCAGCCCAGTATAATCCTTTGGAGCTTATTGACTCCCTGTCTAAAGGCGTTCTTTGGAATGACCAGTTCGAGCTTTTCCATAAAGACTACTTGGAAAAGAAGCTTAACGCTCTTGATGAATTGATGAAATCCCTGAATGTAAAGTCGTACGTCAATTACCGTTTTGGTTTTGCTCTTGCTTCTTCAATCTTGAACACTGCTGATGCCTGCCAAAAGGTTCTTGATGGTCATGCTGGTGTTGATGTCGCAGTTGTTCTCTACAGGGATGGCCGTATTTGTTTCAGGCGTCGTGATGAGTGTGATGTTAATGTTAAAGAGTTGGCGCAATTATTCAATGGTGGCGGCCGTCCGTTTGCTGCCGGTGCAAGATTAAACATGCAGGTTACCAAAGAGTCCTTGCCTGATGTTTTGTTCCATCTTGACATGGCGTTGAAGAACTTTTTTGTTGGCGTCAAAACAGTCTAGTTTTTATATGATGGACTTCTGCTTTGTTGTATGATTTTCACGTTGAAAGAATTGTTTGACGTTGTCATTATGACTTTTGCTGTTGGCTATATCTTTATGGACTTATTTCGTTCAAAGCTTGTTGGTTTTGACAAAAGGGCTTTCATGTTTGCCTGCATTGTTACTGCTCCTGCTTTGGTTGCTCATGAGCTCGCTCATAAGTTTGTTGCGTTAAGCTTCGGCCTTGAGGCCACTTTCCATGCGGCTTACTTTTGGCTTGCTCTTGGTCTTGTGCTGAAATTTTTGCGTTTTGGTTTTATTTTCTTTGTTCCTGCTTATGTTAGCATTGGAGCTGGTATTGCCCAAGTTACTCCTTTGGCTAGCGGATTGATAGCTTTTGCAGGCCCTTTCCTCAACTTTGTTCTTTTCGCTGTTTCTTGGGCTTTGTTAAAGCAGAGAAGGATGAAAAAGAACACTTTTATTTTCCTGCAGGTTACAAAGCAGATCAACTTGTTCCTGTTCGTATTCAACATGCTTCCTATTCCGTTCTTTGATGGTCTAAAGGTCTATCAGGGTATTTTCCAAACATTCTTTTGAGTACAACAAACTTTTTAAAGTGCTCAACACTTTCTAAGTTGTGCACAAAACCAAATATCTCGTGATTACTGGAGGAGTTCTTTCTGGTTTAGGCAAAGGCACCGCGACCGCTTCTATCGCTCGTCTGTTAAAGGATCATAATAAGATTGTTACAATCAAGTGCGATGGCTATTTGAACGTTGACCCTGGCACTATGAATCCTATGGAGCATGGTGAAGTGTTTGTTCTTGCTGATGGGGGCGAGGTTGACATGGACTTTGGTCATTATGAGCGTTTTCTAGGAATTACGTGTAAATCAAATTTCAACTTGACTTCCGGCAAAGTTTTCAGTCGTGTTATTGCCAAAGAGCGTGAAGGTCAATACTTGGGCAAAACAATCCAAATCTTTCCTCATATTACCGACGAAATCAAGCGCTGGTGGAAAGAAATTGTCGAGGAAGAAAAGCCTGATATCATTACTATTGAAATCGGCGGCACTGTTGGTGATATTGAAAATTCTTGGTTTGTTGAGGCTGCAAGGCAGTTAAAGAAAGAAGTTGGCCAGGACAACATTTTGTACGTTCATCTGACCTATGTTCCTTTTTTGGATAGTGTTGGCGAATCTAAGACTAAGCCTGCCCAGCGTGACATTGCGTTGTTAAGAGAGAAAGGCATTGCTCCTGATGTTGTTATTTGCAGGAGTAAAAATGAGCTTTCTCAGAAGTTGAAGGAAAAAATCGCCTTGTTCTGTGATGTTGACAAGGAGAACGTTATTACTGGGAAAGACATTGATAGCATTTATGAGATTCCTTTGATGTTTAGGAAAGAGGGAATGCTTGACCGTATCAAGGAAAGGCTGAAGATTGACTTTAAGGAGGATCTCACAGAGTGGGAGAGGCTTGTTAATCGTATTAAAGCTCCTAAGCATAATGTTACTATTGCTGTTTGTGGCAAGTACACTGAGCTTAAAGACAGTTATGCCTCTATTATAGAGGCCTTGATTCATGCAGGCGCTCATTGTGATGCAGGAATTAACTTCAAGTGGGTTGAAACAACGGATATTGAGAACGGAAAGCTTTCTGTCGAAGATGCATTGAAAGGTGTTGATGGTGTTCTTATTCCTGGCGGTTTTGGCTCGCGTGGTGTCGAGGGCAAGATTAGTATTATTAAGCATTTGAGGGAAAACAATATTCCTTTCTTGGGCATTTGTTATGGCTTGCAGTTGGCTGTTGTTGAGTTCGCGCGTAATGTTTGCAAGCTTAATGCTAATTCTACTGAGATTGATGAGAAAACCCAGCATCCGGTTATTGATTATATTCCCGAGCAGAGGACTATTACTGCAAAAGGAGGCACCATGCGTCTTGGCGAGTTCAAAGCTGTTCTGCAGAAGGGCACTTTAGTGCACAGCCTATACAATTGTGATGTTGCCAAAGAACGCCACCGCCATCGTTATGAAGTCAACCCGAAATATCATGAAATATTAACAAAGAATGGAATGATTTTCTCTGGCAGTTCTGAGAATAAGCGGTTGGTTGAGTATGTTGAGCTTCCAAACCATCCTTTTTTTGTTGCTACTCAGGCTCATAATGAGCTTACTTCAAGGCTTGAAGTTCCTAATCCTTTGTTCTTTGGTTTTGTAAGAGCAAGTCTAGGGCAAAAAAGCAAGTTATAAGTCTGGCCTTCGCGACTTTGTGAGGTGTCTGAAAAACTAGAACACATGCTCGCGCTAGCGAGGCATTTATTATTTCATTTTTCTGACCCGAACAAGGAGCGAATTTGATCAAACTTTCTGAAAGTTTGGACGCAAGATTTAAAAAGCGATGTATTGTGCGAAAGTTGTATGGGGGCTAAGCAGTTTTTAGTTAACGCGTATGATGTTCATCAGAAGAAACTGATGGTATTTAGCTTTCTCGTTCTTATTGCTTGTATTATCTCGCTTGGTGTTGGTTATGCTCGTACTGGTGAGTTGTTCCAGAAGGGTGTTTCTTTGAAGGGCGGTATTACTTTGACCGTGCCTGTTGAGTCTTCTGTTGACATTCATTCTTTGGAAGGAGCGTTAAGTAGTAAATACCCTTCAGCTGATATTAGTGTCAGGGAGATTACTGAGCGCGGAAGGGTTGCTGCTTTGATTGTTGAGGCTTCTGATGTTTCTCCTGAAGACTTGAAAGCTTCCCTTCCAGAGTTAGGAGTTCCTTTGGTTGAAGGCGAGTATAGTATTGAGAGCATGGGTAGTTCTCTTGGCCAGCGTTTTTTCATTCAAACGGTTAAAGCTGTTATTTTCGCGTTTGTCATGGTATCAATTGTTGTCTTCTTGACTTTTCGTGCTTTGTTGCCTAGTTTTTTCGTTGTTTTCTCTGCCGCTTCAGGGATTATATCAACTCTTGCCGTGGTTAACTTGCTTGGCATGAAGTTGTCTACTGCAGGCATTGCTGCTTTGCTTATGTTGATTGGTTATTCTGTTGATGCTAACATTTTGCTTACTACAAAGGTTTTGAAGCGTAAGTCAGAGGGCGGCACTATTATTCAGCGTACTGTTGGCGCCATGCGTACTGGTCTTACTATGACTTTGTGCGCTCTTGCTTCTTCCTTGATTGGTCTTGCGTTTATTCGTTCTGATGTTATCAGCCAGATTATGATTATTGTGTCTGTTGGGTTGTTGTTTGACATCATTTATACTTGGTTCCAGAACGCTTGGATTTTGAGATGGTATATGGTGAAACATGGCAGCTCTTAAGCGTATTTTGTTGAATTTCCGTGTAATTATTCTGCTCTCTTGTTTAGTTCTTGGGTTTTTTGCTATTAATCCTAATCCTTGGAATTCTGGTGTTTCCATCAAGGCAATTTCTATGAATAGCAGTGCTGAGTTTGCTGGTTTTGAGAATCCTAAGGCTAGCATTGCGCCGATGGGCCGTGAGCGTATTATTGCGATGAATAACAAGCCTATTGTGGGCTTGGAGGCTTATTTTGACTTTGTTGAGGGCTTGGAGCCTAATCAGACTGTTCAGGTTAAGACTAATAAGAATTCTTACAAGCTTACTGTCCTGCCGAAGCTGAGAACTATCGAGCTCAACGAAACTGAAGTTGTTCTTATCAACGAGACCAGGGAAGTTAACGAAACAACTAACGATACTGTTATTCTGGTGAATAAGACTTTTTCAAAAGAAGTTGAACAGCGTAAGGTAATAACCGAGGTTATCGGCATTGTGCCTTTGGGCTTTAGTGTTGGTCCTGCTCCTAAGAGTAATTTGCGTCAGGGTCTTGACTTGGAGGGTGGTACTCGTGTCTTGCTCAAGCCTGCAGAAGAAGTTTCTCGTGATACTATCGGCCTTATGGTTGATTCTTTGAAGGAGCGTTTGAACGTTTATGGTCTTGGTGATGTTGTTGTTACTGAGGTTTCCGATGCTCCTGACTTGTTGGGCGGTGGCAATCGTTTTATTCTTGTTGAGATTGCCGGTGCGACTGAAGAGGAAGTTCGTGATTTGCTTGGCAAACAGGGCAAGTTTGAGGCAAGGATTGGCAATGATACTGTTTTCAAGGGCGGTAGTGATATTACTTATGTTGCTCGTACTGCTGAACGTTCTGGTATCGATCCTGAGAGGGGTTGTGGTCAGAGCATTGATGGCTGGGGTTGTTCATTCATTTTCTCTATTACTTTGAGTCCTGAGGCTGCTCAGCGTCAGGCTGATTTGACGCAGGTCTTGTCTGTTGTTGGTGGCAGTTTGTCCCAGCCTTTAGTTTTGTACTTGGATGATCAGGAGGTTGACAGGCTGAATATTGCTGCTGACTTGCGTGGTCGTAAGACAACTGAAATTGCGATTACTGGAGGAGGCTCTGGTCCTACTGAGCAGGGTGCTATTGATAATGCTTTGAAGAATATGAAGCGTTTGCAGACAATTCTTATCAGCGGCTCGTTGCCAGTCAAATTAGACATTGTTCGTATTGATGCGATTTCCCCAACTCTTGGTAAGGAGTTCTTGAAAAACTCTGCATATGTTTTGTTGTTGGCTATTGTCGTTGTTGCTGTTATTTTGATGGCTATTTACAGAAGAGTGATTATTGCCGTTCCTATCGTGTTTACTGCTTTGTCTGAGATTTTCTTGACTCTTGCCATGGCTGCTTTGATTGGCTGGAATATTGATTTGGCTGCTCTTGCCGGTATTATTCTCGCTGTTGGCGTGGGCGTTAATGACCAGATTGTCATTACTGATGAGGCTATGCGCGGCGCGTCTGATGTTGCTTACAACTGGAAGGACCGTATCAAACGTGCTTTCAGCATCATATTGAGCGCGTATTTGACGATTGTTGTTGCTATGATTCCTTTGTTGTTTGCCGGTGCCGGTTTGTTGAAGGGCTTTGCGATAACAACGATTTTGGCAGTTACTATTGGTATTTTGATTACTCGTCCTGCTTATGCTGCTATTGTGAACTTGCTTATTGAAAAGTAAAAGATTTATAACGTACTGGATTTCTTTTCTCTTTGTGAAAGCCGAGCTTAATTTTTTGGAACTGCACTTTTTGGTCGAGGAGCTTCAGTCTTTGGTAGGCTGTCGTGTTGACAAGGTTTACGAGCCTGACAGTCTTTTGTTCCAATTGCACAAATCTAATTCGGGGAAGGTTTTTCTTAAAGTAACTGACAAGCTGATGTGGCTTGCTAAGGACAAGCCTCTTGCTCCTGAGAGTGTTTCTGGTATTTGTTCTGCTTTGCGTAAATATTTGAAAGGGAAAAAACTCACTGTGCTGGAACAGCTTGGCAGTGAGCGTATTGCGCGTTTTACTTTTCAGACTCAGAAGGAGACTTGTTATCTTTATGTTGAGTTTTTCTCTAATGGAAACGTAATTCTCACTAATGACGTTATGAAGATTCTTTTTGCTCGGGAGGAGCGTGCTTGGAAGGATCGTGAAATCAAGCGTGGTTTGATTTATGAGTTGCCTCCTGCGAAGCAGGACTTGTTTGCGTTGAAGGAAGTTCCTGAAGATGAAAAATCTCTCGCTGCTCTTGGTTTTGGCAAATTGCTTGCAAAAGAGATTGTCGCGAGAAAGGGTGATTTTAAGTCTTTGTTTAAGGAAAAGCTCAGCCCTAGATTATATTCTGATGGCGAGCTTAGCTCGATTAAGCTTGTTCAGTACAAAGAAGCTGGCGAGGCTTTCCCTTCATTCTCGGAACTTATTGATGCAAGATTGCCTCGCGTTCCTGAACAGCCTCGTGTTAGCAAGGCATTCGAGGCGAAAAAGGCCAAGCTTCAGGACGTTATTGACATGCAGTCTAAGAATATTGAAAGGATGGAAAAGGACGCTTTGGAATTCCAGCGCAAGGGCGAGATTGTTTACGAGCATTATCAAGAGCTTAAGGACATTCTTGAAGAATTAAACAAAGCAAAAGCTAAATTCTCGCTTCAGGAAATCAAGGCAAAGCTAAAAGGCCATGCGAAGATAAAGGACTTGAATCCGAAGACGAGTGATGTTGTTCTAGAAGTTAATGATTGAATTAAGCTTTATCTGAACATTTATTAAAATCAACAGAAAAGGTGAGGGTCGCTGGAGCAAAGCGCAGCGTCCCCTTGAGTTTGAAAAAACAAACCCCGCCACTCTTGTAATTTATTTATTAACTTGATTCGAATAATCATTCTTGATCGCTTTTACAATCGCCTCTGTCCATTGTTCAGCATTTCTTCTGAATGACTCATTAGTACACCAAGCAAGCTCTGGTCCAGCCCAAACATTGCCCTCAAAATCAGTCATCCTCTCTTTTTCAGTTTCAAATGCATAGCCATAAATTTTACCTTCTTTCACAAGTTGAAGGAGCAGATCATGGTTGTATATTTTATGAACAATGGACACAAAAATAGCTGACCTTCTCATACTTTTGAGCATTTGATCTGTAATCAGTCCCTTGGTTTCATCGTTCTGTGCTAGAGTAGGAAAAATAAAATCTGCTCGTTTCATTAGATCGCCCAATTCAGTGAATGAAAAACGTTCATCCTTTGATTCTCTTGACCAATAAACAACTTCCATTCCTAAGCCATTGCAGATTTCAGCAACACGAGTACCGATAGTTCCAAGTCCAATAATTCCTGCTGTTTTTCCTTTCAACTCAACGCCTTGATGTTTGCTGAAATCTTGTTTCCAACCATCTTTAATAATCAACGGTAGTTTTCTCGCAACATTTACGGCCATCATAAATGCCCATTCTGCAACGGCTTCTGTTGAAAAACCGCGTAAATTCATAACCGGAATACCCCGTTTCTTTGCTTCGGCAGTATCAATCCAAGAAAAGGAAGTTGTTTGCAAGCAAATTGCTTGAACGTTTTTCATTTTCCCAATAACATCTTTGGGCACTCTCCACTCACAAAAATCGGGATCGATGGCGATGATTTTTTGTTCGCTGTTGTAAAGCGCTGATATTTCCAAAAGTGGTTTAACGTCTTTGATGAAAACTGCGTCACCAGCAGATTTTATTTTTTTCTTCAACTCTTTAGTAAAGAGAAGGTCAGCATTTGGGGAAAGAATGATTATTTTCATGCTCACATGGTAATAAATAAATTACTTTATAAAAAGATTCGTTTTTTCAAATTTCACCTAACAACTATTAAGCGAAATGTGCAACAACCCCTACGTTCTAAGACCATTTGAGAATCCCTGCCTTTTTGTACGGTCTTAATGAGAAATATAAGGTGGACAGCTTAACTGTTTTCCCTCGAAACGAAGTACACGCAGTTACGGAGGCCGGTTTAACTTCCGGGTTCGAATGAGACCGGGTGGAACCCAACCCCTGTGGCCGTCCAGTATTGACGACAAAGGGAGGTATTTATAAACCTTTCTTATTTTCTGGTTGGTATGTCTAGAGTGCTTGTTACCGGCGGTGCAGGTTTTATTGGCAGTCATTTGGTTGACGCTCTTGTTCTTGCCAAGCATGATGTGACCGTTTTGGATAATCTTTCCAGTGGAAAGCAGTCTAATCTTTCTAATGTTAAAGACAAAATAACTTTCATTAAGGGTGATATTTGCAATGAGTCAATTCTAAAGAAGGCTGTTGCCAAGCAGGATGTTGTTTTTCATCTTGCTGCTATTGCTAGTGTTCCTTATTCTATTCTGCATACTTTGGAGGCTCACGAAGTTAACACAACTGGTACTTTGAAAATTCTTCTTGCTGCCAGAGATGCTAAGGTTAAGCGTTTTATTTATTCCAGCAGTGCTGCTGTTTACGGAGATGAGCCTTCTCTTCCTAAGAAAGAATCAAGTCCTTTGAAGCCTCAGACTCCGTATGCTTTGAACAAGCTTGCCAGCGAGCAGTATACTTTGATGTTTCACAAGTTGTACGGAATTGAGACTGTTGCTTTGCGTTATTTCAACGTGTTTGGTCCTAGGCAGGACCCATCATCTCCGTACTCGGGTGTTATTACAAAGTTTGTTTCAACCTTGAAATCAGGAAAGTCTCCTATAATCTTCGGTGACGGCATGCAGACTCGTGATTTCATTTTTGTTTCTGATGTGGTTCAAGCCAACCTAAAGGCGATGACTGCTAATGTTGCCGGAAGAGTTTTTAACATTGCGACTGGTATTCAGGTTTCAATTAATGAGATGCTTGCTCATTTGAATGAAATATTGGGCACTAAGATTGCTGCCAAGCATGAAGCCCGCCAAGCAGGTGATATTGTGCATAGCGTTGCTGATATTTCTGAGGCTAAGAAGTCTTTGCGCTTTAGTCCTGCTGTGCCTTTCCACGAGGGTCTTGAGATTACAGTTAAAGCATAAGCTATTTATACCGGTGTTTTGGCCTTTTAACCATGCGCTTATACGAGCACGAAGCTAAGAGTTTGCTGAAAAAGCATAATGTTGTTGTGCCTGATGGTGTGCTTGTTTCTGAAAAGCTTTCTCCAAACGTTCCGTGTGTAGTTAAGGCTCAGTTGTTGTTTGGCAAGCGTGCTGACTTTGGCGGGATAGTGATCTGCAAGACTAAGGATGAAGCTAAATCTGCAGTTTCTAAGCTTCTTGGCGCTTCTTTTAAGGGTGAGACTGTCAAGAGTGTTCTTGTTGAAAGTTTTGTTGATATGAAGAAGCAGTTTTATGTTGGCTTTTTGTTTGATACTGACTCTCGCAGCCCTGTTTTGTTGTTTAGTTCTCAGGGTGGCACTGGTATTGAGGAGCAGACTGACGTTCACAAGCTCGTCATTAATGAAATCAGTGGTTTAAACGATGCAGAACTGAAATCTTTCTTGAAAAAAGCTAAGGCTGACGAGTCTTTAGTTCCCGTTCTTCATTCATTGTGGACGGTTTTTGTTGCAGAGGATTGTAAATTATTGGAAATCAACCCTCTCGCGCAAACTTCAAATGGACTTGTCTGTCTTGACGCTCATGTTGAGCTTGATGATTTTGCTCTTGGCCGTCATAAAGACTTTGCATATCCTGAACGTCCTGCTAATCTTGGAAGAAGTCTGACTGAGCGTGAGAAGCTCGTAAAGCAAGCAAACGACAAAGACTACCATGGTACTGTGAAATACATTGAATTGGATGGCAATGTTGCTTTTCTTGCTGCTGGTGGCGGTGGCAGTCTGACTTGTATGGACGCATTAATCGATGCTGGCGGCAGCCCTGCTAATTACACAGAATTTAGCGGCGACCCTAGTGATGAAAAAATGTACGTGCTTACTAAACAAGCCATAACCAGGCCAGGTATCAAAGGTTGTTGGATTGTTGGTGCTATTGCGAATTTTTCTAGAATGGATACTATGATGTCTGGCATTGTGCGTGCTTTCGAGGAAGTTATGCCTAAATTCCCGATTGTTGTTCGTCGTTCTGGTCCTTATGAAAAGGAAGGTTTTGCCATCCTAAAAGATGCTGCCAAAAAGCATGGTTGGGATGTTGAAGTTCATGGTTCAGAGACTCCTTTGACTGCTACTGCTAAGATTATGGTTGAGAAAGTGAGGAAGTATGGGAATATTGCTAGATAATAATGCGAAAATTGTAATCCAGGGTATTACTGGTAGCACTGGCCAGATGTCTGCAGAGCTCATGCTGAAGTACAATACTAAAGTTCTTGCCGGTGTGACTCCTGGCAAGGGCGGTCAGCAAGTGCATGGCGTTCCTGTTTATAATTCTGTTAAAGAGGCTCGTGCTGTTCATGGCATTAATGCTTCTTTTATTGTTGTTCCTCCTTTGTTCGCTAAGAGTGCAGTGTTGGAGGCTTTGGACAACGATATCAAGCTAGTTTTAGTCTTCACTGAAAATGTTCCTCTGCATGATTCTGCTGCTATGATTGCAAAGGCGAGGGAGAAAAAAGCAGTGCTTATTGGTCCTGCTAGTGTTGGCATGATTAGTCCTGGAGTTGGTCGTATTGGTCCTATTGGTGGCTTGCCTGACATGGTTGATAAGGTTTACAAGAAAGGGAGTATTGGAATCATTTCTAAGAGTGGTGGCATGACTAATGAGACTGCTTGGGTTATTAGGCAAGCCGGTCTTGGTCAGAGTACTGTTATCGGCATGGGTGGTGAGATGCTTGTTGGTTCTACTTATGCTGATTTGTTGAGATTATTTGAAAAAGACCCTGAGACCAAGGCTGTTGTTGCTTTTGGCGAGCTTGGCGGCACTTATGAGGATCAGATTGCGGAAGTATTAAAAAATAAGGAATTTACAAAACCCATTGCAGTGTTTATTGGCGGCAAGTTCGCTGAGAAGATGCCGAGTGGCATTCAGTTTGGCCATGCTGGTGCTATTATCGAGCGTGGCAAGGGCAGGCCGTCTGAGAAGATTGATAAGTTGCGCAGGGCTGGTGCTTTGATTGCGGCTTATCATCATGAGATTGGTCAAGTTATCAGGGATGCGTTATGAAATGGAATACTAAAATTTCAAAAGTTACTGAGAAGGGTGCTGTTGTTAGAGGCTATGATGTTTCCGCGTTAATCGGAAAAATAACTTTTACTGACATGATTTGTTTGTTGTTGAAGGACGAGTTGCCAAAAAAGGGCGAGCGTGAATTGTTGGACGCTGTTTTTGTGAGCGCTGCTGAGCACGGTATTCAGGTGCCTTCTGTTACTGCTTCGCGTATTGTTCAAAGCGCTGGCAACTCAATCAACACTTCTGTTGCCGCGGGCGTATTAGCTATTGGCGACCATCATGGCGGTGCTGTTGAGCAGGCCGCTAAGTTATTCCAGGAAAATGTTTCCAAGTCCGCTTCTGGTGTTGTTTCTGAGCGTCTTGCTCGTAAGGAGCGTCTTGGTGGTTTTGGCCACAAGCATTATGATCAGGACCCTCGTGTTGTTCCTTTGTTCGCTCTTGCTGTGAAGCACAAGCTTGCTGGAAAGCATATCACGTTTGCTAAAGATGTCGATAAGGAGTTGTGCTCGCAATCAAAGAAAACTCTCCATCTTAACATTGATGGCGCAATAGCAGCAATTATCAGCGACCTCGGCTTCTCTTGGCAGTCTGCTCGTGTTTTTTTCATTATTCCAAGGACTGCTGGCATTGCAGCTCACGTAGTTGAAGAGCGTATGTCTGGCGAAGTATATCGTCGTGAAGATGACAGCAACGTAACTTATTCTGGTCCTGCTGAAAGAAAGCTTTAAATTGTGCTTTCATTGCCTTCTTTTCATGCTTCCTGCGTGTGTGAAAACTGAGGTGTGGCGCGAGCTTGCAGAGTCTTTGTCTGCTAAGCTGAAAGCGCCTGTAATTTGCGGTCCTGCTGTTTTCGGCAAGCTTTCCTTCTTCCAGGAATTAAGAAACAGGCGTACTGACGACTCTTATGCTGATGTTCCGGGCATTAAGTATGCTGTTGTTGACGTTGATGGCTGTAAGGTTTTTGTTGGCCCTTTTAGGACTGATGAAGCGCATTCTTTTGATGAGGAGCTTGCTGATTCTAGGCATAAGCTTCCTGCTTGGAAGGAATATTATCCTGAGCTTATTGAAACTTCTATTAAGGGCGCTGCAACTGCCGGCCGTTCCGCTTTTATTGTTAACGAATCTTTGAATCGTGCTAAATTATTGTTGGAATTCTCCCAGGCTGTTGGTCATTCTCAGGACGCCGATCATGCTCTGTATACTGCTATTGAATTTCTTGCCAGGAGGTTTAAGCTGAACAACGTTTTTATTTCTGCTTTTGGCAAGCACGCTCGTCATTTTGACTTGCCTGAGGCTGGCAGGGCTGTTGAACAGCGTATTGTTGCTCAGGTTAAGGGCAACAAGTCTATTTTTACTATTCATGATGTTCAGTCTGACTTTTTACTTGAGGGGATTAAGGGCAGGGAGAGTTTGCACAAGTGTGTTGTTGGTTTTCCTTTGACTGTTAATCGCGAGCTTGTTGGCTATGCAGTTGTTTATGCTGAGTATGTTCCTGCTGTTGATAGCATTGCTGAAGTTTTGTACGAGCTTTCCGGAGTGTTGTCCCGTCTTTCTCATTATGAGAAGGTGCAGGAATCAGCTGTTACTGATGCACTGACTGGTCTTAGCAATCGTGCTGAGCTTGTTAAGAGGGTTGACGAGATGATTTCAATGCTTTCCAAGCAGAATCTTCCTATTAGTGTTATGATGATTGATGTTGACAATTTCAAGAACTTCAATGACACTAAAGGCCATCCCGAGGGCGACCGTATTTTGCGCGCTGTTGGAGAGATTATAAAGTCTTTGACGCCTGAAGGCGGTATTTGCTGTCGTTATGGCGGTGAGGAGTTCATGATTGTTCTGCCTGTTGCACAGCGAATTGCTAAAGACTTGGCCGAGCAAGTTCGTGTTGATGTTGAGAAGAATTGTACGTTGACCGTCAGCATTGGCGTGATGTCTTGCATGAATAGTTCTGCTTCAAGGGATACTTTGATAAGAGAGGCAGACCGTGCTTTGTACAGGGCAAAGCATTTAGGTAAGAATAAGGTTGTAGCATTCTTTATGCTTGATAAGACTTTGGGTGTGATTGATGCATAAGGAGTATGCTTTGCCTGTTGAGTGTTATCATCAGCGTTCTCCTGATACTTGTCTTGCTGCTTGTGTTAGGATGTCTTTGCATTATTTTGGTGACAAGATTGATGAACTGAAATTTTATCACAAGGCCAGATTCGGCCCTAAATATCCTGGCTTGTGTGATGTCTGCATTGCTTTGCCTTTAATCAAGCGCGGCTATTCCGTAATCTCGTACTGGAATGGGCATCTTGAGGATTGGGGCGTTTGGACTTCTGAGCTTTCTGAATTGTATTCTAAGCACGAGAGTGCCGCTCTGAAGACTAAAAAATATCATCGTCGTGCAAATGCTTCTCCTGAGCTGATTAAGAAGTATTTGACGAGTGGAGTTCCTGTTATTGCTGAAGTTCTCGCCGGCAAATTCTACAGGACAAGAGAAATCGGCACGCATATGATTTTAATCAGAGGATTTGATAAGCACGGCTTTTTGATTTGCGATCCGTGGGGCATGCAGCATTTTGTTTCTTATGAGCATTTCCAAAAAGCGTGGGTGCCGAGCAAGAGGTTTGGCAAGAGTATGATTGTTGTTTTGCCTATTTCGAAGTCAGAATTTCCACAACGTCTCGGTGTTTGAGCGGTGTTTCTTTTCCTATTTTTCGTTTTGTTTTGACGTCAATTGCTGCTACAAAGTTTTTGGCCAAATCTGTGTGTATGTGGGCTGCAAAGTCCAGTGCTGTGCTTGTGGGTGGCAATAAGAAGCAGTCTGGGAGTATTCTTCCTTGCGAGTCTCCTAGTTTTCCTACTCCTCCTGGGAATATTGCAAGATATTTTAGTAATTGCAAAACAGCGATATCGAGCGCGTTCTGCACTCCTGTGCTTCCGTACTTGTCGAGTACGTTGTGTTTGATGAAAGTTAGTGCTTGTTTTTGTTTGTCATTGAGCTTATCGCTCATCTCAAAGTCTTTTTCTCCTGGAATATACTTAATCAATCCTGCTTTTGCTGCTTCTTTTAGTGCAAGTTCTGAGTCTCCTGAGCAGGGTATTATGATGTATTCTGGAAACTGTTTTTTGCATCTTTCTAAGTTTTCATTTGCCGTTGGCAGGTCCATTTTGTTCGCAACAATCAGCATCGGTTTCGTCCTTTTTCTGATGTACTTTGCCAAATCGAGTAAGTTCTGGTCTGTCCACTGGCTCGGTTTTTGCGGGTCTAGTTTCAATGCTGACATTGATTCTTCTACTATTGGCTCGGTGACGTTCAGCCCGCTTAGTTGTTTTGCCATTGCTGTTGACAGTTTTGTTTTTTCCATTGTTACTGTTCTTGCAAACCTGTCCCATCCTCTGTGTAATATGCCAAGTATCCACATGTCGAGTTCTATTTCAAGAAATCTTATGTCGAATGCAGGATCATAGCTTCCTGGTTGTATGGGCTCTCCTTTTTCGCTTGTCGTGCCTGCCATGTCAACGACGTGTATGAAAACATCTGCCTGTCTCAAATCATCAAGGAACTGGTTTCCCATTCCTTTTCCTTCGTGCGCTCCTGGCACCAGTCCTGCTACGTCAAGTACTTCTATTGGCACGAATCTCTTATTGTTGACGCAATAACCGTATTTTGGATTGCACTGTACTCCTAGTTCTTTGTCCACGCAGTCTATTTTGATGAATGCGAATGCCCTGTTTGGTTTTATTGTTGCGAATGGATAGTTTGCTATTAGCGCTTCTGCTAGTGTTGCTGCTTTGAAAAACGTGCTTTTTCCCACGTTTGCTTTTCCTACTATTCCTACTAGCATATTTTGTGCTCCGACTAAGGCGCTTTATTAAATTTGTCCCCCGTTACGTTTATAAACCTGAGTTCTTTTAATTCTAGTATGGCATTCCAGCAGCCGACTGAAAACCCTATTAAGCATCGTTTCTTGGATTTTGGCAAGGATCGTATTGAGATTGCTAACTGGGTTATTCAGGTGCGTGATGCGTACAATCTTTCTTATGTGTACACGATGATTCACGATTGGATTGTTGAGGAGGGATGGGGCGACCGTGACGATTCTCTTTTTCCTGAGACGTATTACATGCAGCGTGAGAATCCTGCATGGGGTAAGGAGATTTGGTTAAGGTGGCGTTTGACTAAGAAGCCTCCGGGCGGGAAGGGCGAGCTTTTTAATTATATGCTGGATCTTGATTGGAAGATGGTTGGTTTGAAGGAGACCGAAATTGCTTGGAAGGGTCAGAAAGTAAAGGCTGATAGGAGCGAGTTCGAGCTTACTTGTCGTGGAGCGCTTGTTATTGACAAGACCAAGCAGTGGAAGTCGTGGCCTTTTTCTGAGATTAAGGAGATGTACATCAGGCGAACTTTGAGGCACAAGCTTTCAATGCATCGTAAGAACATTTATGCTGATTCTTACAGGCTTCGTGATATCGTTATGAACTATTTGAAGCTTGAGACCTTCATGCCTGTTAAGGAAGGCGGCGAGATGTACCTGAAGAGAACGCTTGAGTAACTACAAACCTTTATAAATGGTTTTTCTTCTTGTTTTATTATGGTTAAATCAGACCAGCCTGTGACGTTAGTCAAGCATCGTGGTTTCTTTAATTATTCTGACTTGTTGCAGGCTATTCGCAAGTGGTATATCGATGATGATTATGAAGTTTTGAACATGCCGATGTATAAGCAAAAATTTCCAACTACGACAGGCGTTGAGCATGAGTTTAAGATTCACGGCGAGAAGAACGTTACAGAGTACGTTAAGTTTCACATGGACATTTTTATGCGTGTTTACAATATGCGTGATGTTGAGATTATTCATGAGGGCAAGAAGTTGAAAATGCAGGAAGGCCAGGTTCAGATTGAGGTTATTCCTGTTTTGGAGCTTGACTGGCAGAGTCGTTTTAAGGGTCCCAAGCCCTGGAAGGATTTTTTGTCTGCTTTGGACGAGTTTTACAGGAATTACATTATTAAATACAAGATTGTTGACTATTGGGAAGATATGGTTTTGTTGAAGAGCTCTCAGCTTGCTAGGGTTATTAAAGAGGCGCTTGGTCAAGAGGTTATCTGATGGCAGAAAGGCTTATTGTAGTGGACAAGGAAAGGCTTGACTATGCTGGCTTGTTTGATGCCAAGGAAGTTCTTCGTGTTATGCAGCAGTGGTCTGCTGATAAGGGTTATTGGCTTATTGAGAAGCGCCATGGCGAAACTACAAAGCCTGAGGGCAAGGTTATTGATTTTGATTTTGAGCCTTTCAGGAAGTTTACTGATTATGCGAAGAGTGTCATTAAGATTCGCGCGCAATTTCAGGACGTTAAAGATGTTGTTGTTGAGAAGGATGGAAGAAAAGTTAAGCTTCAGGAGGGCAAGATTGTTATTATTTTGGACGGCATTCTTGAGACTGATTATGAGGGCAGGTGGGAGAGCAAGCCGGTGTTTTATGTTCTGCGCACTCTTTTTGAGAAGTATGTTTACACTCCTTTTGTCAGCGGTTTTGAGCGCGGGGTGAAAGAGGACGTGATGGCTTTGAAGAATAATCTCAAGGCTTTCTTGAACCTCACTCGTTATGCGTGATGAGCTTTTCAAGGCAGTTTGGCGTTTGTGCGAGTTGTTTCCCCAGCTTCGTCCGGCGATAAAGTATTCTGAAGTTCTTAGTCAGGAGGATGTTGACTTGTTTGCTGCTTTTGCGAATGGCCACGTTCAGCAGGTCTTGCATGATTTTCCTACTGATGAGAAAGCGCAGGATGAGCGGGTTTCTCTTTTCTTGCAGGGTTCTACTGGTCTTTCAAGAGTTCGCGAAGCTGATGTTCAGCTTGTGAGCTCTATCTTGACCGCAGCATCCGGCAATGATACGAGTATTTCTCCTGACATGCGTGACTTGGTTGACTTCTTGCGTGCGCATAAGAGGATTTGGTGGAGCTTGCATGGTGCTTATGAGAAGATTGTGAAGAACAATGTTGTTGGCACTTGTCCTGTGGTTGTTGCCAGCCCTCCTCTTATTGACCGTATTCTTCCTTTTGGTTCTAAAATGCACAAGTTTCAGGAGTTTCACAAGCTTTTTCATGAGAGCGTTCATTTTGTTCTTGAAGAGAACGGCATTTGTTTTCATGATGCAGATCTTGATGAAGGGCTGGTTACTTATTTCCACCAGCAGGTTGCGGGTAAGAGTGTTTGTGCTTTGCATTATGTTGGTGATGACGGTGCGCGTTATTTGAAGAATGCTGCTTTGTTTGAGAAGTTTTTGTCAGGCTATGCGCGCGAGGATGTCGTTCCCACGCTGAAGCATTTGAAGGTTGAAGACCTTAAAGTTCTATGAGTTTGCCTTTTCTGCCTACGTTTATCACGGTCGTATTCCCTATTTTTTCTTCTATTCCTTCTGCTTCGTGAACGTGTCCGCATAGTACCATGTCTGGTTTTGTTGCTTCTATTGCTTTTCTTAGTCCTATGCTTCCTTTGACGTATTGTGAGAATGATTCCATTAAAGTGCCTGCGGGGTGTATGTGGGTTACGAGCACTTTCTTTGTCGTTTTTGCCTGAGCGTTTACATGTTTGACTGTATCATAAATTTCTTTTTCTGTTAGCATGTGCATTCCTGCGTTTGTTCCGCCGCATCCTAGTATGTCTACGTTTCCATGCTGTATGCTCTTTCCGTGCAAGTTCGGCACATTGTACTGTGCTGATAGGAAGTCTGTTGCCAGCCAGTCATGGTTTCCTGGTATTAAGAAGACTGGCTTTCCTGTTTTGACGAAGTGGTGCATTATTCCTGCTGTGTCGTCTTCTTCTACTATGTCGCCGTTTAGAACTATGATGTCTGCGTTTTCTTTTACAGCTTTTTCTGCCAGGTAGAGTGCCTGGCTTTTGTCGCCGTGGAAGTCTCCTGCTGCGAATATTCTTACCATAAACTTATATTCTCTAGTATCTATTTAAAAGATTATCGCTTACCAGAAGAAGAATCGTCTTTTATTTTTTCTGACCAGCTTATTTAACTCAAGTTCTAACTGCTCTGCATTCGGAAATCTTGCTTCGTCTTTTTTGAATTGTGAGCTGTGGTGCAAATGTCTGCCTGGTTTTGCTGTGTATTGATGTTTCTTGTGCAGCATTTCGTGGTACATTACGTAATCTCTTAGTTCTGCATTTTCCATTAATATTGGGCTGATTGTTATCGTGTCTGTCGCGTACTCGTATGTTCCCAGCCTGTTAACGCCTTTTCCTATTTTGAGGTTTGTCTGCATCATCATTCCGTTGAAGAACATCTCGTTGACTCTTTTGAAGCTTTCTTCCAAAACCGGATGCGTGTGAGTTTTTGGTGCTACTGTTGACAAACTTTTTATGAAGTTGTGGTACAAATCAATGTTGATTGTTGGTCTTTTCGTCTTGAATAGTCTGACTAAAAGTTCTTGGTACAGTCCTTTTTGTATGTCCGGGCTTACTGTTCTCCATTTTTTGCTCGCGTTGACTGTTATGCTTTCCCTGTTCATTCTTATGTTTGCATTGTATCCTTTGAATTTCCCGCTGTACTGCAGAAGTAGTTCTCTTTGCTCGCTTTTTTCCGGATATATTTCTTGATACGCTTGTTCTAGTATGTTCATTCTATTGGGTATCTGAGCAGTGCTCCGATTTTTCCTATGTCTCTTAGCTGTGCTCCTTCTCTTGTTTGTGTGGATATTATCTTTATTTCTGTTGAGAATGCTTTTGCTGTTATTTCGAATTGTTCTATTTTTTGTTCGTCAAGAGCTTCTGATAATAGTAATGTTGCTACTGCTCCCATTTCGAGTGCTTTCAGGGTATTTGCTTCTCCGTATGTTACCATGTCCGGCTTTATCGCGAGTGTTTCCAGGAACTTGGCAACTAATTTTTTTTCTTCTGCTACTTCTTCATGTGCTAGTACGTCTGTGCTTTTTTCCAATAGTTCTTCCAATCCAAATTCTTCAGTATAGCTCAAATCCTTGATCGCGATTATCTTTCGTTTGACTTCTTCTGTTATGTGTCCGCTGTCTACGAAGTCGTATTTTGTTGGTCCTGGCCCGCCTACAAGTATGCCTTTAAGTCCTTCCATTTTCAGAAATTGGTCTTTTACTATGTCTGCTACTTTTTTAAAGTGCTCATTTACTGCAATCTCCCTATTACGCGCAAATCTTACGCTTGATTGCCCTCCTGCTTTCATTTTTCCTGGTATGTGCGAGTGTGTTGAGACTAGTGGGATGATCGTTTTTCCTTTTAAGACCGCAATTGTTGCATCTCGGGAGTCTAAAACTATCATTCCGTACGCTTCTTTTGTCTCCATCATTTCTCTTAGTATGTCTAGCTGGAAGTTTTTGTCGCACCTGTACATTCTTGTTTGGATTGGGATTGGTGGTTCTATTCCCCAGACTTTTACGTCTGATGCTCCTTCTCTTGCCGCTACGTTTCCTGAGAATACTGCCATTCCATTTTTTGGCGTGCTTTTGTACAGCCTTAGGTGGACTATCATTCTTTCGAGCGCGTCTATAACGTTTTTTCTTGTTTGCGCGCTTTTGATGTTTGTTGCAGTGCCCTGTTCTTGTTGTAAGTGTTGTATTATTTTGTTCAAGTCATAGCCTGCTGGAACGTAGACTGTGACAAATTCTGTGTGGCGCGCGCTATACGAATCTAGTTCTTTTATCAGCTTTTTTAGGTGGAATTTTTCGTTTTCTGTGATGCCCATTTTGTGTATTTAGCTCTATGCGCTATATATAAAGTCTTTCTCTAGAAACCTTTTTAAATAGTTCGAGGTTTTCCTTCGTTACATGGCAGATGCACAGAAGGGTTTGGGTCCTGTTAAGCGTTTTGGAACGCGTTATGGTTGGACTTTGAAGCGCAAGCTTGCTAAGATTGAGATTGAGCAGAAGAAGGATCATAAGTGCCCGTACTGTTCCAAGCTTAAGGTTCATCGTGTTTCTTTTGGTATTTGGCTGTGTGACAAGTGCAATAGCAAGTTTACGGCGCGTGCTTATACTGTTGGAACTAAATTGAGTCTTGTTGAACAGGCTGCGCAGATGATTGCTGAAGCTCCTGAAATCCGTTTGAATAAGGTTGTTGAGGAAGAAGAGCAGTAAAAATGGTCAAGTATACTTGTTTTTTGTGCGGTAAAAAGATATCTGAAGAGATGATGGGCAAGCGTGTTCGCTGTCCTTACTGCGGTAGCAAAGTTTTGTACAAGTCACGTTCTGTTGCGACTAAGGTTAAAGCAATATGAGTTTGTCTAAGGATGCGCAAGAGAGCATTCAGCGCTTGCAAATGATGGAGCAGAACTTGCAGTCTTTGAATATGCAAAAACAGCAGTTTCAAGCTCAATTGTTCGAGTTGGAGAGCGCGTTGAAGGAAGTTTCTACTGCTCCGGCTGCTTTTAAGATTGTTGGCGGCATTATGATTGGCACTGATAAGTCTGTTTTGCAGCAGGAAATGCAGGGTAAGAAGGAGCTTGTTGAGTTGCGCTTGCAGACTTTGGAAAAGCAGGAAAATCAGTTGAAAGATAAGGCTAAGAAGTTGCAGGAAGAAGTTCTTGCCAGCGTTAAGGAGTGAGTGACATGGATGCTTTACAGCAGGTGATTTTTGCTCTTAAGGAGCTTGAACAGGATTCTACTACTACTAAAAATGTTAAGTCAAAGCTTGCTTCAACTTTGAAGGTTTTGAACACTGATGGTGAGCTTTCAATTAAGGTTAGTAAGGCTTTGCACGAGCTTGAGGAGTTGACTGAGGATTCTAACGTTCAGTCTCATACTAGAATTCAACTCTTTAATATCGTTAGTTTGCTCGAAGTCGTGTGATTTTCTGTTTTGACGTGTAAAGGTGCGGTACGCAGTGTTCGTCCTTGTCTCTTATCGTGCTTGATATTATTCCGAACTTTTCCAGCGTTCCAGTTACTGCGCCGATTTGTACTTTTTTGCCTATGTGTTGTTTTGCTTTTTTTCTGAGAAAAAGTCCTGCTACTGCGTTTGGTATGAAGTCTCTGAATGCCAGCAATATTGAGATGCCGATTATTATTACTGCCAACGTTGCTATTATTCCCAGCACTATTTTTGTTAGTCCGAACTGCTGTAATATTACCAAAAGTGTTGCTGTGTAGATTACATACTCTAGAATAGTTCCTAGCGCGTCGCTTAATGGTTTAAACCCTGCTGATACTAGTATTCTGTTAAGTTCTGCTTCTGCGAGTAGTTTTTTTGCTATTCTGCTCGCTAGTTTTGCGATTATGAATCCTGCGAACAGCGTTATTAGTGCTATGGCTATTCTTGTCAGAAAGTGCTCTACTGCCATAAACCATGCCATGCTATTGAGTTCTTGTGTGCGGGTTATAAAGTTTTTTATATGAGTGTACAGAGAATTCTGTTTATGGACCAGCATGAGAAGATTAGGGAAATAGAAGCCGCGATGTCCAAGGCGAAGTACAACAAGGCTACTGAGCACTGGTTTGGCTTGATGAAGTCTCAGATTGCCAAGCTTCGTGAGAAGCTTGAGAAGAAGTCTGCTGGCAAGGGCGGTGGTGAGGGCTGGTTTGTTAAGAAGACGGGCAATTCTACTGTTATCTTGGTCGGTTTTCCCAGTGTTGGTAAGTCCACGTTGCTGAACGCTTTGTGTGGCACTAAGTCAAAGGTTGCCGCTTATGACTTTACGACTCTTGATTGTATTCCTGGAACTTTAAACTATAACAATGCTAAAATTCAGATTCTTGACGTTCCTGGAATTATTTCTGGTGCTGCTTGGGGCAGAGGCCGTGGTAAGGAAGTTCTTGCTATGGCGCGTAATGCGGACTTGGTGATGTTTGTAATTGATGCCTTGCACCCGGAGCATTATCCTGTTTTGCAGAAAGAAGTGTATGATGTTGGTATTCGTGTTGCTCAGAGGAAGCCTGAGGTCAAGATTGTGCGTAAGACTCGCGGTGGCTTGAGTATTCATTCTACTGTTAAGCTGACTAAGGTGAGTTTTGACACTCTTGAAACAATTCTCAGGGAGTTTAATATTTCTAGTGCTGATGTTGTTGTTCGTGATGATGTTGATATTGACCAGTTTATTGATGCTATTGAGGGCAACCGCAAGTACGTTCATTCTCTTGTTTGTGTTAACAAGGCGGACTTGTTGGATGATAAAGGCCGCAAATCTGTAATTGGGCAGCTGCCCGAGTCTGTTTTTGTTAGTGCTGAGCAGGGTGATGGCATTGATGAGTTGAAAGAGGCAATTTTCAACTCCTTGAATTTTATCCGCGTGTTTTTGAAAGAGGTTAACCATAAGCCTGACTTGGACGAGCCTATGATTTTGACTCGTCCTGCTACTTTGAAAGTTGTTTGCGAGCACATTCATCGTGATTTTGTCAAGAAGTTCAGGTTTGCGCGTATCTGGGGCAAGTCTGCCAAGTTTCCCGGCCAGCAGTTTAGGAACGTTGACAAGGTCTTAGAAGACGGCGACATTGTTGAGATTCATATTAGGTGACTTGCGTACTCGCGTTGCCGCATTCCTTTTTTGTGCGCTAAGTGTCGCATTGCTTTGTCAAATCCTGAGCCGTATTGTGCTGCTTGTTTTGGCCTCCATGCGAGTTCTTTTGGGAGTCCTAGTTCTTCTGCGATTTCTCTGAGTATTATTTTTCTGTGTTCTTGGCTTATTTTTCTGTTTCCTGGTATTCCCATTGCTGCTTTAATCAATTCATCATCAAGGAATGGAACTTTAACGCTGATGCCCAGCGCTTTTCCTACTGTCGCATCTCGTACTAGGTCTCTTTTCCACATTTCTCTTAGTCCTCTCCAGCATTCGTCGTTCACGTCTTGTGCGTGTTCGTGTCTTTGGTAGCCTGCGAATATTTCCTCGCTTCCTAACCCTCCAAAAAACACTTTCACGTCTGCCAGTTCTGTTGCCGCTATGATGACGCTTGCTACTCCTATTGCTATGCAGTCGTCTGTTTTCAATATCTTCGCTGCTTTTCTTAATGGCGTTTCTACTTCTGTTTCTGTGTATTCTTTGTGTTTCCAGTTTAGTTTTAGTTTGTCAACAGCAATTTTTGCGGATGCAACATCTTTGCTTCCTTTTATTCCAACTGTGTAGCATACAAAGTTGTCCGTAAACTTCTTGAGTAGTGCGGCAATCAGGCAGCTGTCTACCCCGCCTGATAGGAATAGTCCGAATTTTTCTTTTGGCACTCTTTTTTCTACAGCTTTTACCAAAGCTTTCATTACTTCTTCTTTTGTGCTTGGAACCGTCTTTTCCCTAAGCTCTTCTATGTGTTTTTTCCAGTTTTCTTCTGTTGGCAGTCTTCCTGCTTCAAATTGTTCTATCATATTGTATGCTTTGCAGGCAAAGTTTTAAAAATCTTCTCGAGAGGAATGCTATTATGATGTTTCGCGCCTGGGGTCATCCTAACGTTAAGGCTACTCATAAGAATACGATTGAGTTCACTAAAGAGGGCTATTTGACTCCTGAAGGCGATTGTATTGTTGGTATTAAGGCTGATTTTGATGTTTCTGAGCTGAAAAAGTTTGTCAAACAGCACAAGCACGTCAAAATAACTATCAAAACTGGCGGGTTGAAAGAGAGTATCACTGCAAAAACCAATCCTGATTTTAATGACGACCATGAACTCGTCATCCGTCTTGGCGAGCATGCTTCTCCTAGAACGTTTGCAGTTAGAGCTGACAAAGCAGCTAAACATGTTAATCGTGAACTCATCAAGGCTTTGCAGCTAGGTTCGCCCATGGAGGTTGACGTTGAAGAAGCAGTTGAGTAAGTCGGATGTTGAGAAGATTAACGCGGAGATTCAACAGCAGTTCGAAGTTCCCGATTTTTTCACTAAGAAGGACCGTTTAACTTTGGCAGATATAAATCATCAATTGTACATATTAACTGACGATTTAATATGTTTCTTCTATATTGATGGCAAGCTGGTTCCTACATTGAAATTGTTGTTGCAGCGTCCTTTTCTCAAACAGGTTGTTGTTGACATGGGTGCTGTGAAGTTTGTTTCTTCTGGCGCTGATGTCATGCGTCCTGGTATTGTTGATTTTGATAAATCAATTAAGAAGGAAGAGCTTGTTGTCGTGGTTGACCAGACGCATAAGAAACCTTTGTGCGTTGCTCGGGCTCTATTTTCGGGTATCGACCTGCTCGGGATGGGTCATGGTAAGGTTTTGAAGTCTTTGCACTTTGTTGGCGATGAAGTTTGGCAGCTTGTTCCTTGATTGTTCTTGCTAGGTCTTCCATTTCCGGCCTGTTTTCTGGGTTTTCGCTTAGTCCGAAATAAATGTGTCCTCCGAACTGGCCGTGCGCGTTGAACTCTGTTGCGTTGTATCGCGGCTTGTCGTATGCTATCCAGTCGTCTCCGTCCCGTTCGTACATTCCGAATGGTTCTTGGTTGAAGAGCAGCTGGTATGCGAGCAGGCTGTATTGGAATACGTCTGTGCGCGTGCTGAATTCTCCTTTTTGCCAGTATTCTGGTGCGAGTGACGATGGTGTGCCAACAACCAGTCCTTGTTCGAAGTACGGGTGGTCTTCTTTTATTGGTCTTGACGCGTCAAAGTCTGTTAGTCTTGTTGTTCCGTTTAGAAGCACGTTCTCTCTTTTCACGTCCATATGGATGACTCCTTGTTTGTGGCAGTGTAATATTGCTTGCGCCAGCTGGTCAAGGACTGTTAGCTTTCTTTCTATTGGGAGTTCTTTCTGTTCTCTTAGATTTCTCCCGCTGTATTTTGTTACAATGTAGAGTTCTCCATCATGTCTCATTAATTCTTTCAGTTGGACGACGTGCGGGTGTCTGCACCGGTATTGAAGTTCTGCTTCGTACAATAGGAGTTGTTCTCCAAGGTCGTTGTTTTTGCGGTGCGGTCTTGATTTTTTGATTACTACTTTCTCTCCTGTTTTTGCGTCTGTCGCAAGAAATATTGCTTTCGTTGAGTGCAAGCGCACATGAATATCATATGGTCCGATTTTTGCCGGCATCGAAAGGGTTGTGTCTGGTTCCATTTTTTCCTTAATAGATTTTTAGCATGAAACAAGGGAAGGTGTTGAAGTCTCTTCACTGGGTTGGCGACTTGGCGTGGCAGTTGCAGGTTTGAAGAATTCCGTTATCAGTGCGTATGGGACTGCGCTCCTTCCGTTTCTCACTGCTGTTTCTGCAAATCTTGCTACGTATGATGCGAATGGTATTGAACCGTCATAGTTTGCCCGCAGGTTTTTCAGCGTGAATTCTGTTGTTCCTTCGCTTTTGCTTATTTTCCAGTCTTCTGGTCCTTGGAGCAGCGGTCCTACAAAGTAATCTGGCGGGGTTTTTCCTGTGAGTTCTGTTATTCTTCTGACTTTTTCAACTTTTGAGAGTCCGTTCTTTCCGTGCGGTTCAAAATAGTCTCCTCCAAATACGTGCATGTTTGCTTTTGGCTGCAGCATTACGTCTCTGATTGGGTCGATAAAGTAGTGGACTCCGAGTTCTTCTTTTTTGTCGTGGACGTTGATGACTTTCCACTGGCCGTTTTCTTCGCATTTTTCATTTCTGCATCTTATTTTTAGTCTGTCTTTTCCCAGATAGATTGCTTGTGATCTTGGTGTGTGATTGCAGCATGCGCAGACGGGATGTATTGGCACTCTTTTGTCTCCAAGTGCGTATTCTCCGTCAAATATTTCTCTGAGTGCTGGCGTGTCTGCAATTACTCTCGCCAGCCCTGCTCTGTACTGGTGGGTTGCTTGTACGTTCGATAAGAAGTCTGTTCTGAATGGAACGCCTAATGTTCTGGAGAGTTCTGATGTGAATGTTCCGAGCTCTGATGTTGTTAGTTCTGCCTGTGTCATGTTTCCAACTGGCTGGTATTTGAAGTAGCATGCTGATGCTGTTTGCTCTCCTCTTTTTACTGTCGGCATGTCTATGTCGCATACTGTCAGGTGTACTTCTGCTTCTTTTTGTTGAGCGAGAATTGCTGCTATTGCGATTGTTGTAATGTTTCCTAGGTGCAGGGTTCCTGATGGCCTGACTCCTACTGCAATGCTTTGTGCTGGTCTTGTTAGTATTGTGTCAAGGTCGTTTGTTATCACTGTCATCACTCACTGTTCCTTATATTTTATATAAAACTTATAGAGAAATGGTTATTTGAAGCCGGTTATTTATAAACGTTTGTATACTTGGCTAGTGCATTTCTAGAAGTCGTCTGGCTTTTGGCACGAAGTTTAGTATTGTGCCTTCTCTGTATTTGCCGCTTCCTACATAGTCATTTTCATACTTTAATATCACAAATCCTTCGTAGGTGCCTTCTACTGTAAGATCTTGTCCTTGGAACCATTGTTTCAGTTGTTCCCTGTTTAACTCACAGACATTTTTGGTCGCCGTTGGTCCTATTATTTGTGCTCCTTCTATGCTTAGTCTTAATTGTCCGTTTTTGAGTTCTGCTATGTACAGCCCTAAGCTGTTAATGCGTATTTTCTTCATATCTATTTTCTCTACATCTCTTGTTATTACGTAGATTTTTTCTTTGCCTTGTACGAATGCGACTTTTTCAAATAGTTCTGGCACTTTTCCGTACAAGTCTTCTATTTGTTTGAAGAAATGTTTTAGTTCCCTGCTTCCCATGAAATCATAGTTTTCTTTCATATTCCCCACATCGGGTTTCCTTTTCTCATTATTTCTGCAATCTCTTTCAATAAATTCTTCTCATCTTCGGATAAATGTTCTTTGTGTACTTTGTATTGTCTGAAGTGTTCTTCTGGTATTGCGCTGTAAAGAATGTCTCCTTCGTTGAGTTGTCTTCCTATTATTACTCCTGGCATGCTTGCTGCTGCTTGTTTTCCTTTTTCTAGTTTGTCCACGTTTTCTTGTTCTACCTGCAGTCCTTTTACGTTTGTTATTTCTTTTCCGTCTGCTTTCATTAATGGAGTGTTTGGCTTTAGCATTCCTGCTATGACGTATACTCCTGCTACTGCTGGATTGCTTTGTCTGAAAACATAGCCTTTGAGCAGTTCAATCTTGCACGGCCTGACAAGCACGTCCAGTTTTGACAATTCAATATTCTTTTGTTGCGCTTGTTTCCACGCGTCATACTCTTCTATCAATCTGTAAATAACATCATTTACCAGTACGTGCGCGCTTGTTGGGAAGTCTGGTTTTGGTATGTTGAACCCTAGTATTACTCCGTGCAGCGGGTCTGTTGCCAGCATTGCTTCTGCGTCAGAAACATCTTTCTTCGTAATTGGTCCTATTCCGCTTTTTCTGACAGGGATTCCTCTTTCTCGTAGAAGTGTTATCAGCGCTTCAAGGCTTCCTAGTGCGTCTGCTTTGATTATTATGCCGTCGTCGTCTGTTTCTATCAATACTTCGTGCATTTCTTTGTGCAGTTCTTCCTTTATCTTCTCGATATCTCCGACCGCGCTCATTATTGGCGCTCCGGCTATTGCTTGTTCTGCTCCTGTTGCTACTATTCTTACTCCGGTTGCCGCGCTGACTTCTTTTGCTGGCTTGAATTTTGCTTTTTTCTCGCGCATCTCGACATTTGGCTCTGGCTGGAATAGTGCTTTGACTTTGGCTTGTATTGGCTGGTCTAGTGTTCCTACGAGAATTTGATCGTTGACTTTCAGGCTTCCATCATAAAGTATCACATCAAGGACCGTGCCTAGTCCTTTTTGTTCTTTGACTTCCATTATTGTTCCTTTTGCCGGTCCTTTTTCTTCTATCATTAAGTTTTGTTCAAGGTATTTTTGTGCTAGCCCAGTCAGCAGCATCAGTAGTTCTGGTATTCCTTCTCCTGTTTTCGCGCTTACTGGCACTAGTGCGGCTGTTTTGGTGTAATCGCTTACTCTGTCAAACCTGTCTGCTTGTATTCCTAGTTCGAATATTTGTGCGACCAGTTCATACAGTTTTATTTCAAATTTTCTTTGCGTTTCTGCACTTTGTAAAGAAAGGTTTTGCAGGAGTGTTCCTGGTTTTTGTCTCCATCCTTCTGTTATGTCTATTTTGTTTGCCGCAATTATAAACGGCGTCTTTGAATGTTTCAAAATTTCTATGCTTTCTTTTGTTTGGGGCATTAATCCTTCATTTACGTCTACAACAAGTATTGCAATGTCTGCCAGGTTTCCTCCTCTTTTTCTCAGATTGATGAATGCAGCGTGTCCTGGAGTATCTATAAATAGCAGGCCTGGAATTGTCAGCGTTAATTTCAGCTGTTCAAGTAGTTTTCCGCAAATTTGTTTCACTGTCTGCAGTGGCAGTATGCTCGCGCCGATTGCCTGCGTTATTCCGCCTGCTTCCCGTGCAGCTATGCCTGTACCGCGAATCTTGTCTAATAGTGATGTTTTTCCGTGGTCCACATGGCCCATTATGGCCACTATTGGCTGTCTTATCATATTTCGTGTTCTTATATGGCTTATTAAAAAGCTTTTGAGAGTAAAAGTGTAACAATCTTTTGTAACACGTATTTGTTACTTCCCAATGCTAAAAAGTGCGAAACCTTTAAATATAAGTTATACTTCGAGAGTGGTAACACATCTTAAATTGATATATTTTCGTCGGGGGGAATACAGAATGAAAGCATTAACGACAATTTTGTTCAGCGTTTTGTTTGTGCTGGCAGCAGTATCTGTTGTTGCACAAGACCGCGCAGTTCCGATATCTATCGAGAACAGTGAAATAGACAACACCGAAATCTTGCCTTTTGGCATTAACCAATTGGACGTCGAGCGCGATCAGGACTTTACCTTGAAGCTCGAATTGTTCGCATGGGAAAATGCTAAGGATGTTGAAATCCGTGCGTTCATTTCTGGATACGAATACAATGACGTGAACTCAATCAGCGACCGAATCGGTCCATTTGACTTCGAAGAAAACGTCACGTATGTCAAAAAGTTGACATTAAGCCTCCCAGACGATGTTGACGTTGATGACTACCAGCTTCGTGTTATAATCTCAGACAGAAACGGCGATGAATTGATCGAAAACTACCAATTGAAAGTTGACACTAAGAGGCACGTAGTTAAGATCGAAGACGTTACTTTGAGCCCGGGCAGTGCAGTAAAAGCAGGCCAGGCATTGCTCGCTACTGTTCGCTTGGAAAACCAGGGACAGAAAGACGAGGATGATGTCAAGGTTGTTGTAAGCATTCCAGCTTTGGGTGTTTCAGGCACTGATTACATTGAAGAGATAGAAGGCAGTGAGGAAGAGGAAACAGAAGAAATCTTCCTTAGATTGCCTAAGTGCGCAGAAGCCGGCTTGTATGAAGCAACAATTGACGTATGGTTCAACGACGGCCACAGCAAGGTTAGCGGCTCAACTAAGGTCACAATCCTTGAGAACGAGGCTTGCATAGTTGAACCTGCACCTGTTATTGTAGTTCAGCCTGCAGTCAATCAGACCATGACGGAAGCTCCAGCTGAGTCAGCTGGCAAAGTGCGTGCAGCTTTGGAGATAATCCTCCTTGTGCTTGTTGCACTTTTGGTCATTGTTGGTTTGATAATCGGCTTCACCCGAATGCGCGGTGAAGAGTAATTTTTTTATTTTTCTTAATATCTTTCTTCTTTAATGCAAAACGTTTTTAAACACCTTTAGTTCTTTTCTCGTCATGGGCGATAAGGAAATCATTGAGGAAGTGCGTAGGAATTCTAATCTGCACCCTGATGAGTTTTTCCCTGTCAAAACGCTGAAAGCCAAGGGTTTTAGCCGCCATCAATGCTCTAAGTGCCAGCGTTATTTCTGGACTGTTCACAAGTCTGATGTTTGCGGTGATCCTGCCTGTAGCGGCGGTTTCCGTTTTATTGGCCATCCTACCAAGAAGCCTTTGGATTACATTCAGGTCTGGCACGAATTCGCTCGTATTCACAAAAAGCTCGGCTATACGCCTATTGCGCGTTATCCTGTTATTGCCCGCTGGAACCCCACTACTGACTTTACTATTGCCTCAATAGCTGCTTTCCAGCCGTTTGTTGTTTCTGGCGAGGTCGCCCCTCCCGCTAATCCTTTAGTTATTCCTCAGATGTGCTTGCGTTTCCCTGATATTGATAACGTCGGCATTACTGGTCATCATGTTGCTTTTGTTATGATGGGCGAGACAGGCTTTTTCCCGCCTAAAGAGTACAGTGTTGACCGTTACATGAGTGACCATTTAACGTGGCTTCATGAAGGCATGGGCATTGAGCTTGAAGACCTGACTATTCACGAGGATGTCTGGTCTGGTGGTGGCAATCTTGGTCCTTGCATGGAATTCTTTTCAAAAGGTTTGGAAGTTTCCAACCAGGTTTACATGCAGTACGAGATTACTCCTTCCGGCTTGAAAGAGCTTAATATCAAAGTTTTAGACATGGGTCAGGGCCAGGAGCGTGCTGCGTGGTTTACGCAGGGCGTGCCAACTATTTACGAGTGTTCTTTCCCTCCTGTTATCAAGAAATTGCGCGAGATTACTGGTGTTGAGTATGATGATGATTTCATGCGCAAGTTCACTCCATTATCTCCTTATCTTAACATTGGTGAAGTTAAGGACATTAATGCTGCTTGGAAGTTTGTTGCTGATAAGTTGAAGATGGATGTTAAGGCTTTGAGGGCAAAAATTGAGCCTCTTGCTGATTTGTATGCTGTTGCCGAGCACAGTCGTGCTTTGTTGTTCGCTATTAATGATGGCGGTTTGCCTTCTAATGTTGGCGGCATGTATAATTTGCGTGTTATTCTCAGGCGCGCTCTTGGTTTTATTGACAAGTATAAGTGGAATATCACGTTGCCTCAGATTTGCCGCTGGCATGCTGATTACTTGCAGCCTTTGTTTCCTGAGGTTTCTGAGAACTTGGACGAGGTTGAGGAAATTCTTGAGGTTGAACGCAAAAAGTACGAGGCTACTAAGCAGAAGACTCAGAGTATGCTTCCTCGTTTGTTGGAGAAGAAGCTTTCAACAGAGGATTTGATTACTGTTTATGACAGTCAGGGTATTTCTCCTGAGATGATTCGTGAGGAAGCTGCTAAGGTTGGTAAAACTGTTGACGTTCCTGGCAATTTTTATGCTCTTGTTGCTGAGCGTCATACTCAGAAGGAGCAGGAAACTGCTACTGTTCGTGAGGAAAAGCTCAACTTGGACCCTCATATTCCTGCGACTAAAGCTTTGTACTTTGATGACTATACTAAAGCGTCTTTTGATGGTAGAGTCTTAGAAATTATTGGCAACAATGTTGTTTTAGACCAGACCGCTTTCTACCCGATTTCTGGCGGCCAGTTGTCTGATCGTGGTACATTGAATGGTGATAAGGTTGTTGATGTTTTCAAGCAGGGTCCTTGGATTGTTCACGTTCTTGAAAGTGTTCCTAAGTTCCATGCTGGTGATAAAGTTCACGGCGATATTGATTTTGAGCGTCGTTTGCAGTTAGCCCAGCATCATACTGCTACTCACATAATTAACGCAGCAGCTCGCACAGTTTTGGGTGCTCATGTTAATCAAGCGTCTGCTAAGAAGGATGTTGACAAGGCGCATATTGACATTACTCATTATGATGGTTTGACTGATGAGGAGACTGCTGAGATTGAGGGTGAGGCTAACGGGATTGTGAAGAAGGCAATTAAGACTCATCTTTCTTTTATGCTTAGAGAAGAAGCTGAGAAGAAGTTTGGCTCGGCTATCTATCAGGGTGGTGTTGCTCCTGGTAAGTCTTTGCGTATTGTTGAGATTCCCGGTGTTGATGTTGAGGCTTGTGGTGGTACTCATTTGAAGAGTACTCTTGAGGCTGGCAGAATCAAAATCATAAAGTCTTCAAAAGTTAAAGACGGCATTGTTCGTATTGTGTTTGCTGCTGGCAAGTCTGCTGACAAGCTTGCTAATGTTGAAAAAGAGACTTTGGACAAGGTTGCTGCTTTGTTGAAGTGTGATGTTCATCATGTTCCTGGCCGTGCTGCTGAATTGTTTGAGTTTTGGAAGAAGGCTAGAAAGCTTTCTCAGAAGAAACAGCCAGTTCCTGCATTAGAATTGAAATCTAGCGTTGCAACAGCAACCGACATTCTTGCTAAGACTGCTGAATCTTTGCAAACCCAGCCTGAAGTTGTGGTAAAAACAATTGAGAGATTTTTGGCTGATATTGAGAAGTTTAGAGTTTAACGCTAAACACCGGCTCCGTTATCTTTTCTGCTTTGCATTCTGGGCACTTGCTTGGTCTTTTGTGTTTTTCTCGTTTTTTGAATACGAACCCGCATTGTTTGCAGCTGCTTGGCTCCATTAGTAGTTTGCCTGGCCTGACGGTTTGCGCAATGTGTTCTAAATCGATTAGAATGTCTCTGGCATCTGCGTGAAACCATTCTACGAGTTCTCTTGCCGTCATTGCTTGGCTTGACAGCAGTAAAATCATGTCTTTTCGTCGGGTCATTTGAACAGTTTTTCTAATATGTCAATCGTGTACAAAAAGATGGCTTCTGTTTGTGTTTTTGATGGTGAGAATGATTCTTTTTTTGTGTGCACGCTGAAAACTCTTATTTGGTTTATCAGGTGAATCTGGTTTGGCAGTCCTGGGTCTAATTTCACGCCGTGTTCTGACAATTTTGCTATTAGTGTTCCCAAGCCTGTTCCTGGCGCTTTTTCTAATAAGTCATTTCCTGTTGCTTCGTAATATTTTCTGTGCAGCGCGGTTTCCATTACTCTTCCGCATAGTACTACTGAGCTTCTGTAGCATGCTGCGTTGATGCATCTTTGTATTTCTTGTAAGTCTGCTGTTACGTCTTCTCTTATCTCATTTGGCAGTTTGGGAGCTTTGAATTTTTTATTCTCCGTAGTATCATCTGCCGCTAAATCTGTCAGCTTGTCAAGTATTTTTTTTATTTCTTCTGTTTTTGCGACAGCTAACTTTTGCGCCAAAGAATAAAGTTCAGAATCATTCTTCGTTTCTCTTAGTAGTCTGTATATTGCTCCTTTTAGTAATAGTTTGTTTCCTTCTTGTTTTTGCTTTTTGAAGTCAGTTATTCCGCCTTTTCTATCTTCTTGGGCTGCTTTCAATGCTTGTTGTATGTCGACGAGAATTTCGTGTAGTGTCATGTGTATTATTGAGTGCATAAAGATTTATATAGTTATTGTTGCCAAAGTTTGGTTATGAAAAAGCTATTGGCTTTATTGTTGTTGATTCTTGTGGCTTGTGTTGCTACTCCGCCTGCTGCGGATAAGGTAACTAGGCCTGCTGTGCAGGCTGAGACTCAGGTTAGTACTCAAGAGCAAGTTACGTCTCCTGCTCAAGATAAGATTAAAACGCCTGCTATGGAAGAAGAGGAAGTTACTGGCACGCCTGTTGAGCCTACTGGTTGGGAGCATGACCCGTATTCTCAGCTTGGTTGTGAGCTGTTGTTGGAAGAGAGTGAGTTTGCCAAGGAGTGCAGTCAGGAAATTACTAATTTGGTTGTTACGTATAAGATTGGCACTAAGAATTGTTTTGTGAACGTTAAGGACAGGTTGAATGAGCGTTTGACTGCCGGTGTTACTGTGACTGGTTACGATGATGCTGAGACTGCTGAGAAGGAGTTTGACAGGCGTCTTGTTGTCTTGAAGGTTGGCGCTGATCAGAGTATTGGCGAGCGTGCTTATGAGATGCCCAACCCTGCTGTTGACCGTGTTGAGTCTTATTTCTTGCGTAATGAGTTTATTGTTAAGATTGGCACTGATACTAGGTTGTGTTCTCAGGATGGAATGTTGTCTGTTGGCAGAATTGTTGACAGTCGTCTTAAGTAAAAGCTCCTAATACTTGCTGTTTTTCTTTCAATAACTTGCTTTTTCCGAGAATTGGTTCTATGTCAACGCCGAATTTCTTTTTTGCCAACTGCTTTGCGTATGTCAGCATCAGTTCTTTGCTTCCAAAACTTATTGGTTTGTTAGCTAGCGATTTTCTTGTCGCTTCTCTTGTCACCCAGACTCCTAATGGTAAAACATATTCGTCTGTGATAAACCTTAACGCCAGCACTCCGTTCTGCCTTTTATTGTTCATCAAGTGCTCGGCAATTGCCATTCTGACTGTGTAATATCCTCCTGCGCACTGCTCGGCGTAATTCTTTCTTCCTTCAAACTCTTCATAATCTGTGCTATACTCCAGCACTCCTGGTTGTACGTACATTTCGAATAGTTCGTAGCTCCATCTTTGTGGGAAGAATAATAGCAAATAGTAATTTCCTAGATAGCTGCCAAAGTGTGCGGAATAATCTCCTGTTTGTTGTTCTCTTACTTTGTCGAGGAAATTGTTGGCTAAAATATCGTCTGTTGCTGTAATGGACCGTCTTGTTGGGACTAGTTTTCTTTGTTTTCCGAAGATTCCTACTGAGAGCATTCTGCTTAGCGCGTTCTCATCTACGTTTCCGTATAGTTCTGTTACTGCTTCTGTTGCTAATGCGTCAGTGTCATCGTAATATTTTTGCACTTTTGTTGGTATTTTTGGGTTGCTTGCCAGTTGTAATTGCCTCAGCTTTGCCTGCGGCCCCATTGGTGCTACCCATCTGTCTGTTTGGATGTTCAGGCTTGGTTTTTTCTCCAGTTCTACATCAATATCGACTGGTTTTGATGCCATTGCCACGTCTTGTGCTATTTCTACCAATTTATCAGGAGATTTCACGTTGCTGGTAAACCTGCTGTTTACCATGCTTGCTCTGAATGCTGCGACGTCTGCTATTCCCATGTTTTGTTGTGCCCAGTGTCTTGGCGCGTCGTATTTCCATGCTTGTTCATCATGTTTTTGTGGTGCTAGAATTCCAACATTGACGTACGGGTATCCAAATCTGCCGACGAATGGTGCGGGTGCTGTTCCTGTGAATTCTTGTTGAGAAGTTAATGGTCTGGCTTTTATCAAAGCGTAATTCAGAATTCGTTCTTTTTCCTTGTAGCTGACCCCCTTTATGTGCATTTATTGTAGAAATATGTTGAATTATTTTAATGTATTTGTATTAATTGTTCGCCGTGGAAGTGGGGCTCGTCTTCGGGTGTTTTTTTGAATTGTGAGCAGGCTTTCTTTTTTTCCCAGTAAAACCAGCATTTGTTTCCGAATACTTTGTAGCTTTCACAGTTTTCGCAGATGCTCATGTGCTTTGTTTTCGTAATTCTTGTTTAAATAGTTTTCTCCCATATATTTTTAAACAGTTCACTGTCTTTTCCTTGTATGCTTACTGCGAGTGAGGTTGCCAAGGTTAAGGAGGAGTTGATTAGTTGTCAGCGTCCTTTGTTTATTTTTCACGACGATCCTGATGGTCTTGCCAGCTTTCTTCTCTGCTATCGTTTTGTGAAGGAAGGCAGGGGCATTCCTGTTAAAGCGTATCCTAGGATTACTGTTGAGCCTTATGCACGTAAGGTTGAGGAGCTTGGCGCTGACAAAGTGTTTGTTTTGGACGTTGCCATGGTTGACCAGGAGTTTATTGATGCAGTCAATGTTCCAGTAATCTGGGTTGACCATCATGCTGTTCTTGAAAGGGACCGTGTGCAGTACTTTAATCCGCAAAAGCGTGGCGTTAACATTCCTACTCCTGCATTAATCTGGCAGGTTACTGGTGAAGAGCGTCCTCAGGACTTGTGGATTGCTGTTACTGGTAGTATTGGTGACTGGTATTTTCCTGATTTCGCGCCTGAATTCCAGCAGGCTTATGGTGAATTGTTGCCTGCGACTTGTTCAACTGTGCAGGAAGCTTTGTTTAACACGACTGTTGGAACTTTGGTAAAAGTTTTTTCTTTTAACTTGAAGGGTCCTATGGAAGAAGTCAACAAAGCGGTTAAAATTCTCACCAGAATCGAGGACCCTTACGAAATTCTTGAACAACGCACGCCACAAGGTAAATTCTTGTGGAAGAAGTACGAACAGGTTAACAAGGAGTACGAGCGCATGCTGTCTTCCGCGCTTGAGCATGATACTAAAGATCCTATTTTTGTTTATACTTATCAGGATGACAGGCTTAGTTTGACTAAGGACTTATCCAACGAGCTTCTATACAAGCTTAACAAGGTCGTTATTGTTGGCCGTGAGAAGTCTGGCGAGATGCGTTGTTCTTTGCGCGCTCCGGGCGAGACAAAGCTTGCTACTGCTTTGGCAAAAGCATTGATTGGAATTGAAGGTTACGGCGGCGGTCACGAGCAGGCCTGCGGTGCAGGCATCAAGAAGGAAGATTTTAAGCGTTTTCTTGAGAATTTGAAGAAAGAGTTGAAATTGTAAGTGCGTCGGCCGGGATTCGAACCCGGACAATCAGCTTGGAAGGCTGATGTACTACCATTATACTACCGACGCGTCAAGTCGTTACTGCCTTGAACTTGTTTAAAAAAGTATCGTCTTAGCAACCTTTAAAAACACGCAATATAGTTTTCTTGCTATGAAAGAAACAATACTCGCAATAGCAGCGCATAATGATGATCATTTGATTGGTGCAGGCGGTGCTCTAACTAAATACGCGAAAGAAGGCAAGCGTGTCAGGACTATCATCTGTTCTTTTGGCGAGGGCTCACACCCCCATTTGAAAAAGGAAGTTATTGTAGAAAGAAGAGTGAAGGAGAGCATTAAGGCTGACAAGCTTATGGGTGGCAGTGGTGTTGCTTATCTTGGTGTTAGAGAGGGTAAGTTTGATGAGGACTTTAAAGAAAGAGACATTGAGAGCAAGCTTTCTTGGATTATTAAGAAGGAAAAGCCTTCTAAGATTTTTGTTCATGGCTTGGATGATTTTCATCCTGATCATAGGGCGGTTTACAGGCTTGTTAAGCGTTTGATGGATAACGGCGCAATTACTTGTCCTGTGTACTCGTTCGAGGTCTGGTCTTTTTTGAAGTTGAGAAATCGTAATCTTCCTAGACTGGTTGTTAACATCAGTGATACTTTTAATACTAAAATTAAGGCTTTTTTGGTTCACGAGAGTCAAACGCTGGCAATCTGGTCTTTGTTGTGGAAGTTGATTGTTAAGGATTGGTTGTCCGGTGTTTTGCATGGTTATAAGTATGCTGAGGTGTTTTACAAGCTAAAATGAAATTGGTTGTTACGACTGATTGTTTTCTTCCGCGCTGGGATGGTATTGCAAGATTTCTCTCTCTTTTACTGCCGGATCTTGCTAAGGACATGCAGATTACTGTTTTTGCTCCTAAGTTTGCTGGTAAGATTCCTTTAATTAAAGGCGTTAGGGTTGTTCGTTTTCCTTTGTTGAACATTCAGTTTGGCGATATTTTTTTCTCTAAGCCTGATAAGGCAGTCATGGAGAAAGCGATAAGGGAGGCGGATGTTGTTTTTAATCAAACTATAGGGCCAATTGGTCAGGCTGGTATTAAGATTGCTAACAAGCTGAACAAGCCAGTTATTAGTTTCATTCATAGTATTGAGTGGGAGCTCGCAAGAAAGGCTATGAAGCGTTTTAAGGGTTTTGTGGCTTGGTCTGTGAAGATTCTTGCTCGTCGTCTATATAACAAATGTTCTCTTCTGATTGTTCCTTCCAGCGAGGTTGCTGATTTGCTCTCAGGCATTAAGGTTAAAACAAAGAAAGAGCTTGTTCATTTGGGCGTTGATACTTCTCGTTTTGCTCCGCCTAAGTCAAGGTCTGATGCCAAGCATTCTGCTAGGATTCCTATTGGAATGCGCGTCATCGGCTTTTGTGGCAGGATTGCTCGTGAGAAAGACATTCCTACTTTGTACAAGGCGTTTCAGAAAATTCACGCTAAATATCGTAATACTTTGCTGTTGATTGTTGGTGAAGGTTTGGAGAAAGAGATTCCTTCTTCTAGGAGTGTTATCAGGGTGGGCAGGCAGGATAATGTTGTGCGTTTCTTGCAGGCCATGGACGTTTTTGTTCTTCCTAGTTTGACAGAAACTTCTTCTTTGGCGACTATGGAGGCAATGTCAACCGGCTTGCCGGTTGTAGTAACGCCTGTTGGTAATATTCGTGAGTATATTGTGGACGGTAAAAATGGTTTGTTCTTTGCTCGTCAGGATGTTAATGAGTTGTCTGATAAGATTGTGTATTTGTTGAAGCATCCTAAGAAGCGTAAGGAGCTTGGAAGAAACGCGAGGCAGACCATTATGAAGCATTATTCTTGGCAGGTTTGTGCTGATAAGATTAGGAAGATTTTGTCTACATTTTCAGGCTGACTACGTTGCTCAGTCCTGCTTCTTGGTTCATGCTAACCCCATAAAGTATGTCTCCTTCAGAAATAATGGCATCATTGTGCGATATTACAATGTATTGTGCTTTTCCGCAGTAGCTTCTTATCAGTTTGGCCAGTTTTTCGCTGTTGTGCTTGTCTAGTGCTGCGTCTACTTCGTCTAGGACGTAGAATGTTGCTGGTTCGTGTTCTTGTATTGCGAATAAGAATGCCAGTCCTGTCATTGTTTTTTCTCCGCCTGACAGGCTTCTGATGTCTATGAATTTGTTTCCGCTGATTCTGACATTAAAGCGCAGTCCGCCTGCGAATGGGTCTTCCTTATTCTCTAATTCCAAATATGCTTCGCCTTTTGTTGTCAACTGTCCAAATATTCTTCTGAATTGTCCGTCTACGACTGTTAGTGTTCTGGTGAATAGGTCTTTTTTGTTTGCTTCTATTTCGTTCATCATTGTTACTACGTCGTCTTTTTCTCTCAATAATACGTTCTTTTTGTTTAGTAGAATTCCGTATTCTTTCTCAACTGTATCGTAAATTTCTAGTGCTCGTAAGTTGACGTTTCCAATATTGAGCATCATTTTTTCAAAATCATTGATTTCTTTCTTGAGCTGTTCTTCTGCTTTCTCCATGTCCAGTTCTACGCCTGAGTATTGTTCAAACTCGGCTGTTAGGCCTGCTGTTTCGGCTTTGATTCTTGCTTCTTCGATTGAGAGCGTGTTCATTGAGAGCTCTTCTTTTCTTCCGTTTTCTTCTACGCCTAATATCTTGGTTTCTTTCTGGTTGACTTCGTCTCTTAACTTGTTGCTCTTCTCAAATAGGCCTTTGAATTGGCTTTGGAATTGTTGTTGTTCTTTTTCTTTCTTGCCGAGCTCGGTTTCCTGATTCTGCACTATTTTTTCTATGTCGCTTATCTCTTTGCCGAATGCTTCTTCTTCTTTTTCCATGTCTTTGAGAAGTTTGCTCGTGTTTTCTTGGTCTCTGCCGTAAACGTCGCTCAATTGTACTGTGTTGTTCTTTTGTTCTGTCTCAAGTCTTACTCCTTCTTGTCCCAATTGTTTTCTTTTCTCTTCAAACGCGTTCAGCTCTGCTAGAACTCTTGGATTGCGCAGTTCTGTTATCTTGTTCCTGATAGTCTGCTTCTCTATTTTCAAGTCTGTGAGCGATTTCGTTTCTACTGCAATATTTTCTTCTAAACTTTCCAAATCCTTACCTATTTGTTTGATTGTTTTGGTGAGTTCTTCTTTGTAGTTCTTTGTTGATTCTAAGTCGCCCGTATCCAGATGTAAACTTTTCTCTTGTTTGATTATGTCTCCTTCTAAGTTCGCCTTGAGCTCTCGTAATTTTGTTATTTTTTCATCATTTTCTTTTCTTCCGTTCTCGAGTGAGCTTAAACTGCCTTCTAGTTCTGCGATTTTGTTTCTCATGTCTTCTAGTTTGCCTGTGAGCTCTTTTTCTTTGAAGCTTCCTGTTTTTTTGTGCCTGAACCCGCCTGTCATTGCTCCGGAAGTCTCGCACAAGTCTCCATCTAAAGTTACCATTCTTGCGCTTCCTATGCCTATTTTTCGCGCGGTCTCTATTTTGTCGATGACAAGTGTGTTTCCGAATACGTGTGAGAATACGTTTTTGAATTTGGGGTCAAATTCCAGTAAGTCTATGGCAAATCCGTGCACTCCTTCCATTTTTGCTAGTTTTTTGACTTCGTCTTTTGCCGGTGCTGGTTTTATCTTGTTTAATGGCAGGAATGTTGCTGTTCCTAGTCTTTCTTGTTTCAAGTATTTGATCGCGCTTGCTGCTGTTTTGTCGTCTTCTACTACTATGCTGTGTATTCTTTGTGCTGCTGCTATCTCGAGTGCAAGTGAATATTTGCTGTCTGAGCTTCCTAGTTCTGATACTGTTCCGTAAATTTCTCCCAGTTTCTGTCTATTCTCTAATACCTTTTTGACAGCTATATTCTGCGCTATGCTTTCTTGTACTGATGCTTGTTTGATGCTTAACTTATTCTCATCTTCGCGTAATGCGTGCAGTTCTGCCCTTCCTTTTGCTAGTGTATTCGCGTCTTTGCTGTCTTGGTTGAGAAATTCGTTCAATTCTAACGCTAGTTTCTTGAATTGTTCTTTTCTGTTCTTCAATAAGTCCAGTTCTTCTGTGTGAGCGTCTGTTAGTTCTTTGACTTTCGCTATTTTTTCGTCCATTGTTGTTATTTGGTATTCTGCTTTGTCTTTTTCTCTGACTAGTGCCTGTTTTTTCTCAGTCAAACTTTGTATTTCTTTTTGTTTTTCTTCTGCGTTCTTATCTAGTTGCTCAAACTGTTTGTCTATGTCTGCTTCGTCTGATAAATCATGTTTTTGTTTGAATGCTTTTATTTTGGAATCAATTTCAGAAACAGTTTTAGTGATTGATTCTAGTTGTGCGTGTGTGCTTGCTTTTTGTTCTGTTATTTCTTTTATTTTGTCATTGATTTCTTCTAGGTTTTTCTGCAATTGTTCTTTTCTTTGTGCTATTCTTTCTAGTTCTGTTTTGCACGTGCTTGCTCTTTGTTTGTGCGTTGCAACTTGTATGCGTAAGTGTTCGACTTCTTTTTGAATTTTTATCTGCTCTATTTCTCCTTTTCTTTCGATTTCTGCTGCTATGTATTGTATTGTTTGTTTGTGCTTGGCTATTTCTTCGCGCAGTGATTTTGTTTGTTCTTGGTATTTGGAGAATTTTTCTTTGTGGCCTGAACTCTTGGTTTCTAGTTTCTTCAGCTCTTCATCTTTCCTGTTCAATTGTCTCTTCAGGTGGCTTGCTTTGTTCTGTTTTATTTTATCGTTCAGTTCTTTGTACTTGAGTGCTTGGTCTCTGTCTTTTTTGAGTTCTTTGAGATACGTCTCTCTTTCTTTCAAAATAATCTCGGCTTCGTTTAATTTCTCCCCAACTTTTTGCAGTTCATTGAGCGCTTGTTGTTTTTTCTCTTCGTAAACGCCTATTCCTGCTATTTCTTCTATCATTTGTCTGAGCTCTATCGGGCTCATCATGCATAATCTTGTGATGTCTCCTTGCAGAATGATGTTGTAGCCGTCTGGGTTGATTTTTGCGTTTCCCATCAACTCTAGTATTTCTTGTCTTGTCTTGGTTTTTCCATTAATTTTGTACTTTCCTGCTCCGTCTGCGCGTACTATTCTGGTTACTTTTACTTCGTCTTCTTCTACTGGGAAGATTTTTGCTTTGTTGTCGAATACTATGCTTACTTCTGCTTCTTTTGACGGCTGTTTTGTTTTTCCGCCGTTGTAAATCAAATTAGCGCTCTTTTCTGCTCGTAGTTGTTTTGAAGAGCTCTTTCCTAGAACAAAGCACAGTGCGTCCAGTATGTTTGATTTTCCTGAGCCGTTTGGTCCCAACACAACGTTAAAGTCGTCTCCAAAGAGCAGTTCTGTGTATTTTCCAAAGCTTTTGAACCCATTTAGGACTAGTTTTGTTATCTTGGTGGCTTTCGCTACTTGCGGGTTTTCTATCTGTTGGGTAGTTGCTGCATCACTCCCTTCCATATCACATTTTTGTATACTAAGGGTATATAAAGATTTGGTGGTCAGAAAGGTATTTAAATGCCTATTTTGGAGGCTGGTTTATGACGTCAAAAGTCCACGCTTTGCACATTTTGGTTAAGACCGAGCAGGAAGCTTTTGGTCTGTTATACGACATTAACCACGGCAAAGACTTCGGAGAAGTCGCAAAAGCCAAATCTTTGTGTCCTTCTGGTAAGAGTGGCGGCGACCTTGGCTGGTTTGGCAGAAATCAAATGGTTAAGGAGTTTGAAACAGCTGCTTTCGCAATGAAGCCAGGAGAATTGTCAAAGCCGGTTAAGACTCAATTCGGCTGGCACATAATTAAGGTTATAGAAAGTAAGTGATTATCTTGGTTCTTTTACAAATCTTAGCACAAATAAGCTTCCTATAAAGAATACCAGCACTGATGCTAATGCCCATCTTTGGCTTGCTGTTGCCCACGATATTGCTCCGAAGATTACTGGTCCTAAACTTGCTGAAACTTTGCTTGCTAATCCATTGAATCCGAAGAACTCGCATGTTTTGTCTTCTGGTATGAGTTTTGACAATAATGCCCGTGCTGGTGCTTGTGAAGAACCCACGACCATTCCGATAAGCACTCCAATTGCTATTAACATTCCGAATTCAGGTTTTGTCAGAAGCAAAGCCACGCTGATTATCCATCCGATTATGCTCCAAACGAGAACCGGTTTTGCTCCGTATTTGTCTGTAAGCTTGCCGGATACAATCGTGGCTGGCACTCCTACAAGCTGTACGATAATAAAAACAAGTGCGACTTTGCTGAGGCTTAAGCCAAGTGTTGTTGTGGCGTAAATTGATGTGAAAAAGAAGATTGTGTTTAATCCGTCGCTTAGCAGGTAGAAGGTCAGCAAAAATAATAGAACGTTTTTGTATTTTCTCCAATTTTTGATTGTTTGAATCAGAGAAGTAATTGCTGTTTTGATGCTTTGAAGTGGCCCTAATGGATGCGTGCACAAATGCCTGTGGCTCTTCAGCCAGATGAACGCGGGTAGTGCAAATATTAAGAAAAATAATGCAACAGAAGGATAAGTTAATAGGTATTTTGGTAAATTGTCTCCTGCAAATCCTCCGCTGAATAGGGGATAGAATAGCACTGTGGCAATTAGTCCTCCTACGTATCCAAGGCCCCACCCAATTCCCGAAACACGGCCTTTAGTATGTCTTGTAGCTACATCTTGCAGGAAAGAATCGTATATGACTGCGCTTGCGGTGTAGGCAAAATTTGTCGCAATGAATATTATTGAAGTCCAAAGAAGCCCTAATTTAGGTGCGAAGAAAAAGCTTCCAGTTCCTAAAACGGCAAGTATGGTCAGTATGATCAAGAATTCTTTTTTGTTCTTGGCGCGGTCTGCAACTGCGCCGATTATTGGCGATGCAAGTGCTGCTAAAATAATAGAAACTGAAACGATTGATCCCCATAAGAAATCCGCTCTTCCCGTTCCTCCCGCAATGAAATCTCTGTAAAATACAGGGAATAATAGTGTGACCATCAGGGCGCCGTAGGAAGAGTTTGCAAAGTCGTAGAATGACCACGCCCATGTTTCCCGCTTTGTTGGAGTTTCCATAACCACCTATATTCTACAGACTATATGTCTAGCATATAATTTTACTGGCGATATATATCGTCTCATTTTAATCCGCGTGAGAGTAAAGCTCTCTCTGCTTTTCGCAGGTGTGCTTGGTATGTTGCATAGGCCACTCCCATTTTTTTGGCTAACACTTTTAGCTCGGTATTTCTTGGGTATTCATAATAGCCGTTCTCCACCGCAAGCTCGTAAGCGCTCTGCTGTTTTGCTGTAAGCTCGGGTTTAAAGCCTACTAGGCTTACATTGCCGACTTTTTCTTGTGTTAATTTAAGCAGTTTTCCTTGGAATTGTCTGGAAATTTCAATTACTTTCTGGAGAACTTCTTTTTTCCAGCTGGCTAGTTCCCAGATTTGGTAGCCTTCTGATGATATGTAGGCTGGCTTAAGCCAGATTATTTGGGGATTATATAGTGGGTCGTTGATTTGCAGCGAACGCATTATTCCAATAAAAAAGTCCCCCTTTAATTCCATCTCTGTGAACAGTCCTTGCTGTAATCCGTCCTTGAAGAATGCTTTCTTGTTTCTTTCTGAGCCGCTGATGTTGCCGACAACAAGTGCATATGTGTATTTTCCCTTTGATTTCCAATATCTAAGGGGATATCCTAAGAGCGTTACGTGATGTTTGTCCGCAAAACTGCCTATGCCTGTTTTTACTGAAGTTACTTTTATCTTCGCAACCCACATGTGCAAAAGCGATACTTATCGCTTTATAAGAATTTCTAGTATTCCCCAAGCTTCTTCTGTTTTTTCATTCCAGCTAGTATCTGGTATGGTGTCCAGCTGTGTCTGAAAATCTCGGGGTGTTTGTTCCAGTTTTTTTTCAGAAAAGCGGCAGTCTTCGGGTCTGCCATGTATCCGCTTCCGAAGTCTTCGCCGACGTGTTTTTTTAGTTTCTCAATTTCTGCGTCGCGCGCTACTTTTGCGAGAATGGAAGCTGCACCTACAATCAAATACTTGGAATCTGCCTTGTGTTCTGTCTTGAACTCTACGCTTTTCGCCATTAATCTTTCAGCGATGTATTCGTGGTATGCTTTTGTGTTGGTGCTTGGGCAGTCGATTAGCGCTTTCTCCGGGCTCAGCATGTTTATCAGCTCCACGCTTTTGTCCGCTTCCAGCCAGTTCAAGTTGGCTCCTGTTTCTGAGAGAACGTTTTTGTCTATTTCTGCTGGTGGGACAAGTATTAGCTGGTATTTGACGTGTTTTGGCAGCTCTCTTGCTATTCTTTCTCGTTGCAGTGGCGTTAATAGCTTGGAATCTTTTACGCCTAGTTCTTTCAGTGAGGGTTCTTTATTCTCGTCTATCATCGCTCCGCATATTACTAGTGGTCCGATGACGCATCCTCTTCCTGCTTCGTCTATGCCGCAAACTTTCATATCTTGTTGTTTACTTATCTTCTCTTTAAATTCTTTGCCACAGAAATGTTTATATAATTGCGCATTTCCTTTTTTGTTTGATGTCAAGAACTAATCCTGCTGCAACTCCTGAGGTTATTCAGTTTGTTGGTGTGAGTGAGCTTTCCGCTGAAGAACAGGCTACTATTCAAACTATTACTACAGAGCAGTTTGAGAAGATTAAGCGCGACTTGCAGAACATTACGAATATGACCGTTCACGTTAAGTTTTACCAGAAGGGTGGCGAGAAGAAGAAGTATTCCATGCACGTTAAGGTTGCCGCTCCTACTCATGTTTTTGACAGTTCTAACGCTGATGATTGGGAATTGCCTCGCGCTTTGCATAAGGCGTTCGAGGACATTCGCCATCAGATCCAGCACAGGTTGCACACAGACCGCACTCGTCCAGATCGTCTTTAATTCTTTAGAAATTTTATAGCGGGAGGAGGATTTGAACCTCCGAGCTATGGGTTATGAGCCCATCGGGAACTCCAGACTTCCCTACCCCGCTGTACTATGTTCGCTCTTTATGGTGTTTTATAAATCTTTGCTCAGAAACCTTTAAATATAGTCGACAGGGATGTTTTATTCACATCGGAAAGCTTTTAGCTTTCCGAGTGTGCTCAAGAACCCAAGGTTCTTGACATGCCGGCGTGGCACAACCTGGTACTGCGTAGGATTGCTAATCCTATTTCCGCAAGGATATCCCGGTTCAAATCCGGGCGCCGGCGTATGAACTTGCAAAAGGGGTACACGAGAATTATAGGCGTGTTCTTCGTACTTGTTGTTGTTTCATTAATTCTTGATTTGACCAAGTTTGGTGTGCGTTTGGAGACTTGGCACAAAGTCTTTCACGTTTTGCTTGGCATCATAGTTCTAAAATTCGGCTGGAACAATGAGAAATTCTGGCGTCCATTCTGTTTAATCAATGGTGCCTTCTTTACATTTGTAGCAATATTCGGCTGGACGTATCCGGACTTTGCAGGTCTGGACGCATTTAACAGGGTTGACACTATTTTGCATTCAATTGTGGGTTTGTCAGGATTGCTGATTGGAATTAAGAAGTAGTTTTATCCAATCCCTTCTGCAGTTCTTTCGGCTTTATTTTCGTTCCAATAAAGACTACTCTTGTTTCTTTTTTCTCTCCTTTTTCCCATGGTCTTGTGAAGTCCATGTCCCAGTGTTTGCCGACTTTGTGGAATGCGACTCTTAGTTCGTCTTTTGCTCCTTTTGAGCTTTCCTTGATGCACACGATGCCCTTTGCTCTGAATATGCTTTCTGGCAGGCTTGTCCAGAATTCTTGGAATTTGTCAGAGTCAACAGAGCCTATGACGAAGGATGCTGTTTCCATTCCTGTGTTGTGCGCGTGGTCGTGTTCTTTTCTTTTCCAGTCTAGGTGTTTGTCCGGGTCGAATTTTCCAACGCCTAGGAGTAGTTGCAGGTTTGTTTGTCCTTTTATTGTCTCGATTATTTGCGCGTTTGGAATGTATTTTTTGATTTCTTTTTTTACTTGTTCAATTCTTTTCTTATCAACCAAGTCTGCTTTGTTTAGCAGAACAATGTCTGAGCATTGTAATTGTTCTAAAGCAGTCTTATTCCTCTTCATGTTGTCTTCAAAGTATTCTGCGTCTATTACGCATATTATGCTGTCGAGTTGCGTTAGGTCAACTAGTGGTGGTACGTTGAATGTTTGCGCTACTGGTATTGCTTCTGCCAAACCTGAGGTTTCAACCATTAGATAGTCTATTTTTCCGGTGTTGATTAGTTGTTTTGCTGCTTCGAGCAGGTCTCCTCTTACTGTGCAGCACACGCACCCGTTAGGCAGCTCTATCATTTTTTCTTTTGTCGTCATCATTAACGCGCCATCTATGCCTACTGCGCCGTATTCGTTTACTATCACGCCTACTCGTAATCCGTGTTCTGCTGTGAGCACATAATTGACAAAAGTGGTCTTTCCTGCTCCTAGCGCTCCTGTGACGATGGTTACTGGTATCATTAGTCTTTGTCTCATAGATAAGCTTTTTAAATTATGCTCTTCATTTGACTCGTATGCAAAAAAGAGTCGTGGTGCTTTCTGTTGGCGGGAGTCTTATTAATCCTGGCCAGATTCAGGTTGATTTTCTTAAGCGTTTGAAGTCTTTGGTTGCTGGCAGTCCTCATAAATTCATTATTATTTGTGGCGGCGGCATTCAGGCGAGATTGTATCAGGCTGCTGGAAAGGAATTTTTGTTGGATAATAAAGCGCTTGATGAGGTTGGCATTAAGGCGACTGTTTTGAATGCCGAGCTTGTTCGTCATATTTTCAGGGCTTTGCCTGTTCAGCAGGAGCCGAAGAAGATTAATTTCAAGAAAGTGTTGGTGGCTGCTGGCTGGAAGCCGGGGTGTTCTACTGATTACGATGCTGTTTTGTGGGCTGGGAAGTGTAATGCTAAAGAGGTCATTAATTTGAGTAATACTGATTATGTCTATACTAAGGATCCTAAGAAGTTTTATGATGCAAAGCCTTTGAAGAAAGTTTCTTGGAAGGATTATAGGAAGATGATTGCTGGTGAGTGGAGTGCTGGCTTGAGCACTCCTTTTGATCCTGTTGCGTCTAAGGCTGCTGAGAGGTTGAAGTTGAGAGTGTTCGCTATTAATGGCCAGAAGTTGGAAGAATTGTCTAAGGCTCTTAATGGCAGGTCTTTTGTTGGCACGGTGATTGGATGAGAAAGCTTTTGCTCTTGTTATTGCTGCTTCCTCTCGTCAGCGCCCAGCCTGCTGAGTGGTTTCAGTCTGGTTTTGTCAAAACGCAGTTGAATGTTTCGTCTAGTATTGACTTGTTGCCTCGTGGTCCTCAGCCTTTTGTTGAGTCTGTGACTGCTGATGTTATTTTTGTTCCTCGTAATTCCGAGTTTGTTGCGGTTAGGAGTTTTGACACTGTTCCTTCTGCTCTTGTGACGGCTGATCGTGCTCGTTTTGAGTGGGTTGCTCCTGCTCTTGGCAGTTTATCTTATCGTTATTCTGCTGTTGTTGAGACTGTTAATTCTGTTCCTAGAGTAAAGGCTAAAATTCCGTATCCGATTGCAGTGCCGGACAATTTAAGAAAATATATTGAGCCGACTAAAAACATCGATTCGAACAATCCTGCTGTTCTTGGCCAGGCTCATTTGATTGCAAAGAATGAGGATGATTTGTTTTTGGTCGTTAGCAAGCTTGCTGTTTGGGTGAAGGCTAATGTTAATTATAATTTGAGCACATTAACAGCAGAAGTTTCCCAGCCTGCTTCTTGGGTTTTGGAGAACAGGTATGGTGTTTGTGATGAGCTGACCAGTTTATTCATCGCAATGTTGCGTGCTTTGAAGATTCCTGCGCGTTTTGTTTCCGGTATTGCTTTTAGCAGCAGTCCTGATGTGCCGGGTGGTTGGGGCGCGCATGGCTGGGCTGAGGTTTATTTCCCTGGTGTTGGCTGGGTGCCTTTTGATCCTACTTTTGGCGAGTATGGCTGGGTTGACCCTAGTCATATTAAGTTGAAGGAGTCTTTTGACCCTCAAGAGCCAACAACAGTGTTCGAGTGGCAGGCGCGTGATGTTGATGTTAAAGTGCAGGATTTGGAGGTTTCGGCCGGTCTTGTTGAGAAGAGTGGCAGGGTTCCGGCAGAACTCAAGATTGCTGTTTCTCCTTTGAAAGCGAGAGTTGGCTTCGGAAGTTATAATGGAATAGTGCTTGATGTTGAGAACTTGGCTGATTATTATGTTGGTGCTGATTTTAGTTTGACGCGCGTTACTGATATGAAGATTTTGGACGGCGAGTCTCAGGGTATTATCCTGCCTCCAAGAAGTCGTGGTCGTGTTTTCTGGACTGTTGAGGTTAAGGAAGGTCTTGATCCTAAGTTCCAGTACGAGCTTCCTTTGCTGGTTTACAGCATTCGCAATGAGACTGCTAATTCCGCTTTTGCTGTTGGCCAGTGGGATGTTGGTTATTCTTTGCTTGATGTTAATTCGAACATTGAGCGTTTGGCTGTTTCGCAAAAGGATGCGTTGGACTTGGCTTGTGCTTTTGAGAATGATCTTGTCTGGACTGATTCTGGCAAGTTGAATTGTCTTGTTCAGAATCGCGCTGAGGTTGAAGTTCCTGTGACGGTTTGTTTTGACCAGTGCCAGCAAGTGTTTGTTTCTGCTAAGGGCAGTGTTCCTGTTTCTTTCAGCGTGCCGTCTGTAACGCCCGGTCCTCATGAGGTTGAGGTTTCTGCGACTTCTGGAACTGTTGTTAAGAAGGCGGTTTTGACTTTAGTGCGTCTTGACCCGCCTCGTATTGAAATCAATGATGTTTCTCTTCCTGAGGTTGTTAATTATGGTGATTCTTTTTCGTTGAAGTTCACGCTGAAGAGGGCTAGTGTTTCTTTCCCGCAGAATGTTAGTGTTGAGGTTGAAGGCGGTGGTGCTAGTGCCAGCATTGATGTTGGCGAGCTTCTTGTTGACCAGGAAATTGTTGTTAATATTCGTTCTGACCAGTTGTATTCTTCCACTCCTGTTTTTGATATTGATGTTGATTTTAAGGACCCGTTCGGGAAAAAGTTAAGCGTTAGCAATAGTGCTTCTATTCAGGTAAATAATGTCCCTTGGTACAAGCGTGTTATTGGCTGGTTTGTTGATTTGTTTTAGAACAGTAGTTTTATAAAGCACCTTTCTTCTTTAAAAGTCATGCCAAAGAGTGTGGTGGAAAAGCTTGTTCCGGATACAAGCGTTATCATTCAGGGGTTGGTTAGCGAGCAGTTATCCAAGGGTGAGCTTCAGGTAGGTGAACTTGTCTTGCATGAGGCTGTTCTTGCTGAGCTTGAGCATCAGGCTAATGCTGGTCGTGCTTCTGGGTATATTGGTCTTGATGAAGTGAAGCGTTTGCATGAGATGGCTGAGAAGAAGCGTTTGACTTTGCGTTTTGCCGGTCATCGTCCTGGCGCGAACGAGATTAGGTATGCAAAACTAGGAGAAATAGACAGTGTCATTCGCCAGCTTGCTTATGATGAAGATGCAACTTTGCTTACTGCCGATAAAGTTCAGGCAAGAGTTGCTGAAGCGCGCGGCGTTAAAGTCATTTTTGTTGCGCAGAAGGAATATTGTCCTAAGCCTTTGAAGATGGATGCTTTTTTTGATGAAACAACCATGTCTGTTCATTTGCGAGACAGGGTTTTGCCTATGGCGAAGAAGGGCGCTCCGGGCAATTGGCAGTTCGTTCCTATTAAGGATAATCTGATGACTTCTGATGAGATTAAGGAGATTTCTCGTGAGATGATCGAGGAGGCCGGTTGTCGCACTGATGGTTTCTTGGAAATTCAAAGAGAGGGTTCTACTATTGTCCAGCTTGGTCTGTACAGAACTGTTATCTTGCGTCCTCCATTCTCTGACAACTGGGAGATTACGTGTGTTCGTCCTGTGCGTCATTTGAAGATGAATGATTATGTGATGTCTGAAAAGCTGAACAAGCGTTTGTCAGAGCAGGCCGAGGGTGTTCTTATTGCCGGCGCTCCGGGTATGGGCAAGTCTACTTTTGCTCAGGCTTTGGTAGAGCAATATGCTGCGCTTGGTAAGATTATCAAGACTGTTGAAGCGCCTAGAGATTTAGTCTTGCCTGATACAATCACGCAACTCTCATACAGCAGAAGCTCCCCTGAGGAAGTTCATGATGTTTTGTTGTTGTCCCGTCCTGACTATTCGTTATTTGATGAGATGCGTAATCCTAAGGATTTCAGTTTGTTTTCTGATATGCGTTTGGCTGGTGTTGGTATGATTGGTGTTGTTCATGGAACGACTGCGTTGGATGCCATTCAGCGTTTTATTGGCAAGATTGACTTGGGAGTTATTCCTCATGTTGTTGATACTGTTGTTTTTATCAAGCACGGCAAGGTTGAGCAGGTTTTGGGGATTAAGATGATTGTGAAAGTGCCTGCTGGCATGACTGAGGCTGATTTGGCGCGTCCTGTTGTTGTTATTAGTGATTTCGAGTCTGACAAGGCAGTTGCTGAAATTTATTCTTACGGTGAAGAAACCGTGGTTGTTCCAGTTCAGGAGGAGCGTCAGACTGGTGCTAAGGCTTTGGCCGCTCAGCATTTGCAAAAAGTCTTCCAGCGTTATGGTGATGATGTTAAGGTTGAAGTTGTTGGCGACCATAAGGCTGTTGTTTATGTTCCTGAAAAGTTTATTCCTGCGATTATCGGCCAGGGCGGGAAAAATATCCAGGCTTTGGAACAGCAATTAGGTATTGGTCTTGATATTCGTGAGCTTGGCGAACAGCCGAGGACGTCAACCGGAAGGGAGATTCAGTATAGGGTGACTGGCAGCAAAAATCATGTTGAATTTTTGTTGGGCGATCAGCATTCTGGTAAGAATATTGACATTAAGGTTAACAATGAGTATGTTGCTACTTTTGCCGTTAGCCATAATGGCTTGGTAAGGATTAAAAAATCTAATAAGTTTGGTAAGATGATCATGGATGCTTTGGATCATGGTGATAAGGTTAGTTTTGTAGGTGAATAAGATGTTGGATATCAGCTACGTTAGGCAATATCCTGATGTTGTAAGGGAGAATTTGCGTAAGCGTCAGGTTCCGGAGTATTTGACTTATTTTGATGCTGTTTTGAAGAATGATGAGTTGTGGCGTGGGTTGAAGGCCAAGGTTGACCAAGCAAGAGCGCGCCGCAACAAGATTTCTGCTGAGATTAATGAGGCTAAGAAGTCTGGTAAGGATGCTTCCAAGCTTATCAAAGAGGCTGCCGAGATTCCCAAGATTATTGCCGAGGCTGAGAAACAGCTTGCTGAATTGCACGACAAAATCCGCACGTGTTTATTTAAGATTCCTAATTTGACGCACGAGAGCGTGCCTTACGGCAAGGACGACACTGAAAACAAGGTTGTGAAGACTTTTGGCAAGAAGCCAACTTTCAAATTCGCGCCAATTAGTCATGTTGACTTAGTCCAGAAGAAGGACTGGGTTGATTTTGAGCGTGCTGGCAAGATTTCTGGTGCGAGATGGTATTTTTTGAAGGGCGACTTGGCGGTTCTTGAGATGGCTATCGTGCAGTATGCTATGGATTTTATGCGTGAGAAGAAGTTCACTCCTGTTGTTCCTCCTTTTATGATGTCTAGAAAGGCGTACGAGGGTGTTGTTAGTTTGGAGGACTTTGAGAATGTCATGTACAAAGTTGAGGGCGAAGATTTGTACTCGATTGCCACTTCAGAGCACCCGTTGACCGCTATGTACATGGATGAAGTTCTTGATGAGTCTCAACTTCCAATAAAACTTGCAGGATTCTCAACCAACTTCCGTAAAGAGGCTGGCGCGCATGGCAAAGACCAGAAGGGAATATTTAGAGTTCACCAGTTTAACAAAGTGGAACAAATCGTTATCTGTCGTCCTGAAGAGTCTTGGCATTTTCATGAGGAATTGTTGAAGAACGCTCTGGAATTTTTTGATAGCTTGGGCTTGCATGGCCGTGTTGTGAATGTTTGTACTGGCGATTTGGGAATTATTGCCGCTAAGAAATATGATATTGAGGTTTGGTATCCTGTTCAGGACGCGTTTAGAGAGGTTGTTTCGTGTTCCAACTGTACAAGCTATCAGGCTGTTCGTTCTAACATTCGTTTCCAGCACGATCAGGAGCGTCATTTCGTGCATACTTTGAACAGTACTTGTGTTGCGACAACAAGGGCGTTAGTTGCTATTCTTGAGAACTTTCAGAATGCGAAGGGTAGTGTTGATGTTCCTAAGGTTTTGCAAAAGTATACTGGTTTTAAGGTTATGAAGTAAAATGGCCGAGATTGCTTGGTGGGTGTGGCTTGGTGTTGGTTTGTTGGTAGCGCTCACTTCTGTTTTTAGTGGTGGCAAGCTGACTTTGTTTGCTTGGGTTGGTCTTGTTTTCATTGTTATCGGCATTGCGAAGGTTGTTTCTTTGTTCGTTTTAACTCCGAAAGAGGAGAAGAAAGTTCAGCAGCAGCGTATTCCAACTCCTTATCAGCCCCAGCCGGCTTTTTATTGTCCTGTTTGCAGGTTTACGGTCATGCCTAATGACCGTTTTTGCAAGTATTGTGGCGCGAGATTAAGATAGTATTCTCTACTCCCACAAATCTTAAAAATGCTTCTATTCTTGTTTGTTTTATGGGGTTAAAAGATGTGTTGAGTGCAAATGAATCGCTGTTCAAGAATGAGGAATCGCTAGATCCTGAATGGCTGCCGAAAAACCTTCCTTTTAGAGAGCAGCAGCATCATGCTATTGCTAATTGTATTAAGCCGTTGTTGCAGGGAAGGACTGGAAGAAACTGTATTATCTCTGGCGCTCCTGGTATTGGTAAAACTGCTGCTGTTAAGCTTATTATGAAAGAGCTTGAAGAGAATCCTGATGTTAATGCTCCTGACATTTACATTTTGTACGTTAATTGCTGGCAGAAAAACACGACTTACAAGATTTTTGTTGAGTTGTGCGAGCAGCTTGGCTACAAGTTTACCCAGAACAAGAACACTGAAGATTTGTTTAAGATTGTCCAGAATATTGTCAACAAGAAGGCGGCTGTTTTCGCGTTTGATGAGGTTGACAAAGTGGAGGATGTCGATTTCTTGTACCATATTTTCACTGACATTTTGAAGAAGACTATTTTGATGATTACTAATCGTCCTCAGTGGTATTCTGAGGTTGATGAGCGTATCCGCTCCAGATTGATTCCTGAAAAGATTAATTTCCAGCAATATTCTAGTGAGGAAATCTCTGGAATTCTGAAGCAGCGTATTGATTATGCGTTCTCAGCTAATCGTTGGGATGATTCTGCAGTGAGCATGATCGTGGAAAAAACCATTTCTGCTGGTGATGTTCGTATCGGCTTGCATCTTTTAAGAGAGGCCGGCCTTGCTGCCGAGGATCGTTCTTCAAGGAAGGTTTCTCTTGATCATACTAGGCTTGCTCTTGCTAAGATGAGTGATTTCTCTATTAAGCCTGCTGAGGACTTGTCTGATGATTCTAGAGTTATTTTGGAATTAATCAAGGTTCAGTCTGGCAAGATTGGTGATTTGTTCAAGATTTATCAGGAGCAGGGTGGTGCTGGCACTTACAAGACTTTCCAGAGAAGGATTGAAACTTTGGAAAAGGGCGGTTTTATTGACACGAAAAAGATTGTTGGCGGCAAGGATGGCACTACAACGTTAGTAACTACTAAGAATAAATCGTTGGACGAGTTCTAGAGAACTTCTAAGTCTACTTGCGTGTAGGGAAATCTGTTTGTGTCGACTATTGTGTACTTTGTTGTTCCTGCTTCATGTACAATCGCAAAGTTATGGCATGTCATGAAAATTGCTTCTCTGCCCTGCATCATTGTTTCCTTTGTTGGGAACTTGTGCGTTTTGAGTTTTCCGTTCATTACTCCTCTTATCAGCCAGTTTCCTTTCATCTCTTCTGGCTCTGTGTCTGCTATGTCTGTTAGGCATTCGTATTCTCCTGAGCCGAATTCGTGGATTACGATGCGTCCGTTGAAGTTCGCTCTTTCTTCCGTTAGTCTTTCTTCGAGTTCGCTTTTGTTAGAATAAATGCGCACGTGTTGGCGTCCTGGATTTTTTGCATCGTATGCTGCAAGCATTACCATGTTTGGTTTGTAACAGCACTCAGCTCTTTCAATTCTGCCTTTCAGGTCTTTAATTTCTTGGTCTTGTAATATGTGAAGCATCTTACCCACAATTGACTATTGAATTGTATAGTCGATATTTAAATCTTGCCGAGAATAAGGTTTATATAGTATTCAGGCTAATTTCTGTTTATGCCAAAAAGGGTGAGTTTGGACGCGATTAACAGAAAGCTTGACGTTGTTATTTCTAATCAGAAGAAGATTCTTTCTAGAGAAGCTGAAGTTGAAAAAGAGGAGGAAGCTGTAGAAAGCGAGGAAAAGGAAGAATTGCGAAAGTTGGAAGAGCTTGAATCAATGGAGAGGGAGCTTATTCATGAGGTTGGCGAGCATCCTTTGCAAAAGATTAGTTACAAGGATCTTGCCAAGGGCAGTATTGGTGCTTTTATTGGTGTTGGTGCGCATTATACTTTTGTTTATGGTGTTAAAGTCGCAGCAGAAATTGATGTAACGCGTGCCACTTTGTTGTTCCCAATCTCGTACGCATTGGGCGGTATTTTCATGTACATGACTGGTTTCAGGAGAATCAAGGACCCGAAGATTATGTCTTTCTTGCCTTTGCGTTTGACAATTTTATACATTACCGCAATTATTACTGCAATGCTCGTGTTGTGGCTTTTCACGCCTGGGTTTTTCAGTGATTTTTGGACGTCATATAAGCAAGTCGCAACAGTAACCTTGAGCGCCGTGATTGGTGCTTGTACTGCTGACTTGTTGGGGAAGGAATGAAGGACTTTCATCATTTGCAGGAAGAGAAGCTTTTGCGAGCTGAGCGTTTGTACAGTATTGTTTCTCAGATTCATAAGCTTCAACTGCAGGGCAATACTGAGTTTGTTGAGAAGTTTTTGTTTTCTTTCCCAGACCATCTCAATTACATGCTTGCTAAGGTTAAGGAGCAGGAAGCTTTGTGTGATAATTCTGACCAGTGTTTGGGCTTGTTGAGTATGGAGTCTTCTGCGTTGCAGGACTTGATCAGGCATGCTGAGCTGGTTGCTGCTAAGAAGGTGCCGCTTGATGTTGTGAAGTCTGTTGACGTTCTTAATTTGATTCGTGCTAGAAAGGAGTTCTTTAAGCAGTTGAAGAAGGCTGCGTAGTCACTGGACACTGGACATCTGCCTTCTTGAGCTATTTAAACGGTAACTGCTGTTTTTCTTCTCAGAGGTGATCGGTATGGAAAACATTCAGGAATTGTTGTTTGAGCAAATAAAAGCGCTTACTAAGGCGACTTGCAAGCGCGAGTTGAGGTTGAAATCATGGTAGACTTGTATGATGACAACTCGATTGACTACTTTGAGGATGATGACGACCTTGATGGTGCCGAGGCCGGCTTTATGCGGGGCTATCTCTCTGCATAACCTTTTTATTTAGTTCTCTTTCTCACATTTTTTATGAGGGTTTTGTCTAAGAACGATGTTATTGTTCACAAGCTTAAGATAGTCTCAGAGATAGCTGCGGGTGCTGTCTTCATCTACCCGACTGACACGATTTATGGTATTGGCTGTGACGCAACTAGCGATAAGTCAGTAAGGAGAATCAGAGAGCTTAAACAGCGCGACTCTAAGCCTTTCTCTATAATTGCTCCTTCAATTGACTGGATTAAGGACAATTGTGAATTAAATGACAAGGCTAAGTCTTGGCTTCTCAAATTGCCAGGCCCTTACACTTTAATTTTGCCGTTGAGGAATACTTCTGCCGTTTGCGCTCAGGCTAATATGGGCGTGAAGACGATAGGCGTCCGCATTCCTAATCATTGGATTGCTGATCTGGTTTCTAAGCTTGGCAGGCCGTTAGTTACTACGTCTGTTAACACTGCTGGAGCGCCTCCTTCAACTAAGCTTGAGCAGTTGCAGTCTTTTAATGTCGACTTTATTATTTTTGATGGCGAGCTTGCCGGAAAATCCAGCACTGTAATAGACACTGTTTCTGGCAAAATCTTAAGGTAATGTTTTTAAACTAGACATTGCACTACAACAGTATAAGAGGTGATTTTGATGAAAGTTTACTCATTGTTATGTTTGTTATTGTTGTTTGCGTGTGCTCCTCAGCCTCAGTTTGCTCCTGAATCGCAGGCTGTTCCTCAGCAGGTCGGTCCTCCTCCTGTTCCTGTTATCCAGCACGAGGCTCCGCCTATGCCTGCAGTAACCGCTCAGGAAGAGGTTGGTCTTGGTCCTGTTGAGTTTGTCATTCATCCTTATACTGTTGGCAACAAGCCTGCTGCTAGCGTTAGGCCTGGCACTCCTCTTGTTGCTGAAGTGTTTGTGAAGAAGAATTCTCCGGGCAGTCCTCCTGTTACCGAGGCAGAATCTGCTTCAACAGAAGGTGCCACAATCTTGATAACTGAGGTTGGTCCTAAGGGCGACGTTCAATTGTACGGCACTCCTAACATTCCGGACATTTTGGCTTCCAACATCCTGCGTTTTGACCCTTCTACTAAGTCTTGGTGGAATGACAAGTTTGTTGCCAGTGCTGATATTAATGAGAAGATTGGCTATGTTATCTTCATTAAGTACAAGAAGGACGTGCGCGTATTGAAGTATAACATTAACGTTAGATAGACCACAACCTTTTTAAACCCCCTTTTTACTTTCGTATTTTTATGACGACGAAGGTAGTGGGGGCTGGCACGCTTAAGGAAGGCAGTTATATCCTCATAGATGGGGCGGCTTGCAGGGTGTCTAGTTCTGAAACGTCTAAGTCTGGCAAGCACGGTCATGCTAAGGTCAGAATTGTTGCTATTGGCCTCATAGATGAAAAAAAGCGTGAAATCGTTATGCCTGCTCATGATAACGTTGAGGTTCCTATTGTTGAGAAGAAGTCTGCTCAGGTATTGAGCGTTTCTGGGGAAATGGCTAACGTGATGGACGAGGAGAGTTTTGAGACTTTTGATATTAAGGTTCCTGAAGAGCTCAAGGCAACTGTTGTTCCTAACTGTAAAGTTCTTTACTGGATTATTCTGGGAGAAAAAATTATGAAACAATTGAAAGGCGGTGCTGAATAATGGTTAAGTTCCCTGAAGCTGATGCGAGGATGTTTAGGAATAAGTTTGTTTGCAGGAGATGTAAGTCGGTTATCCGCGCTCCTTCTCGTAAGATTGCTGACCAGCAGGTTAAGTGTCGTTCGTGTGCTGGAAAGAAATTTAAACCCAAGCGTAAGAAGTAAACTCTCATGAGTATTGATGGTATTGCAGCGATTGTATTTGTATTTCTTCTTGCAGTATTTTTGTGGCGCAAGCGTCATCAAGTTCAGCTTCAGCGTGCTTTATTCCCTTTGTTGTACGTGATTATGTATCGTTCTTCTTTTGGCTTGAAGTCCATGGACCGGCTTGCAAAAAGTTTTCCTAGAACTTTGCGTGCAATTGGCAACATCTCTATTATAGTCGGCTTTCTTGGCATGGTTTTAATTTGTGGCGAGCTAATTTTCAATACCGTTAAAGTTTTCACAGAGGCGGGTGTTCCTGGTATCCAGCCAGTCCTGCCAATCGAAGCTAAGGGTGTTTTCTTTGTGCCTTTTCTGTACTGGATTCTCAGTATTTTCTTGTTAGCGCTTGTTCACGAGTTTGCTCATGGTGTTCTTGCTAGAGTGCATAACATGCCTGTTAAGAGTAGTGGTTTTGCTTTCTTGTGTGTGCTCTTGCCATTAATTCCTGCTGCTTTTGTTGAGCCTGATGAGAAGGTCGTGCAAAAAAGGCCTTTTAGACAGCAGTGGTCTGTTTTTGCTGCTGGTCCTGTTTCTAACTTGTTGTTCGCTCTTGCCATGTTGGGCGTTTTCGCTGTTATGTCTCCTGTTTTGACTTCTGCTTTTACTGAAAAGGGTGTCGAACTCATCCACGTTTCAGAGGATAGTGCTGGTTTTGCTGGTGGCTTGCGTTCTGGCGATATTATTGAGAGTTTTAATGGCATTCCTATGTTGTCTTCGCAGAACATCTCTGGCTTCCTGAACTCTTCTGTTCCTGGAGACGAACTCTTAGTTCAAACTTCTAAACTTTCTTTGTCAGTTGTCGTGGGCAGTCATCCTGATAATTCTTCTAGAGCTTATCTCGGCATTCAGGCCAAACCGTATCTTGAGCCGAATGTAGAATTCGTTTCAAAGTATGGTGGTTGGCTTCCTGTTGTGCTTAAGTGGTTTGCTGGCTTGATTTTCTGGTTGTTCATGCTGAATATTGGCATTGGCTTGTTCAACTTGCTCCCAATCGGTCCTTTGGATGGCGGACGAATGTTCCAGCTTGTTTGCTTGAGATTCTTTAAGAAAGAGACTGCCTTAAGAATTTGGAGTTTTGTGAGCTTTTTCTTTGTTGCGCTTATCTTGGCTAACTTGTTTGCCGGTTTTTTTTAGCCCTTAATGTTGCCGATAGGGGTGAATTTGACGAGTTTCTTGCTGATGCCTGCTTTGTCCATTACGTCGACAACTTCTGATATTGATTTGTACGCTGCTCCTGCTTCTTCTGCGAGTCCTGAGAACGAAGTGGTTCTAACATAAATTCCTCTTTTTTCCATGTCTTTTTGCAGTTGGTCTCCGCGTATTTCTCTTCTTGCTTGTGTTCTGCTCATTGTTCTTCCCGAGCCGTGCGCCGTGCTTCCGAATGTTTCTTCTGACGCTTTGTCTGTTCCAAGAAGTAGATAACTGCCTGTTTCCATGCTTCCGCCTACAATGACTGGCTGTCCTGTCTTTCTGAACATTGGTGCCAGTTCTGTTCTTGACGGTCCGAAGCATCTGGTTGCTCCTTTTCTGTGCACGACTAGTTTCTTCATCTTATTTCCAATTTTGTGCTCTTCTAGTTTCGCAATGTTGTGCGCGACGTCATAGACTAGGTGCATTTCCATTTGTTCTGGTGTTTTTTCAAAGATTTTGTGGAAGCACTCTCTTATCCTGTGTAATATTACTTGCCTGTTCGCAAATGCCGCGTTTGCAGCGCACGCCATGGCGTGGTAGTAGTCTTGTCCTTCTTTGCTTGAGAATGGCGCGCAGGCTAATTCAGCATCGGGAACCGTGATGTCGTATTTTCTCATGGCTTCTGAGAATATTTTGAGGTAGTCTGTTCCTATTTGGTGGCCGAATCCTCTGCTTCCGCAGTGCACCATTACGCAGATTTGATCTTCGCTGACAATTCCGAGCTTCTCCGCTGTTTTTTTGTCGAATATTTGTCCTGCATATTGTATTTCTAGATAATGATTGCCGGAGCCGAGTGTTCCCAGCTGGTTTATTCCTCTGCTTATTGCTTTGTCTGATACTTTGCTTTCTTCTGCGTGTTCTATGCACCCGTAATCTTCTATTCTTTCTAAGTCTTCGTCCCAGCCATAGCCGTTCTCAACGCACCATTTGGCTCCGTTTTGCATGACTTTTTTGAATTCCTGTGCTGTTAGTTTGACGAATCCTTTGCAGCCTACTCCTGCTGGTACTTGTTGGAACAATAAATCTACGAGCGGTTTCAATTTAGGTTGTACTTCTTTGTATGTCAAATTTGTTGTCACCAGTCTCATTCCGCAGTTGATGTCAAATCCTATTCCGCCTGGTGAAATGACGCCTGTATTTGGATCAAATGCGGCTACTCCTCCTATTGGAAAACCGTAGCCTGAGTGCGCGTCTGGCATGCAGAGTGCTCTTTCTTGTATTCCAGGCAGGCACGCAACATTAGTCAATTGGTCGTAGACTGCTCTGTCCATTGCTTTGATTAGTTTTTCGCTCGAGTATATTCTTGCCGGTACTATCATTCCTTTTTTGTAGCTGACAGGAATGTCCCAGATTACTTCTCCCTTTCGTTCAAATTCTGGTATTGGCGCGTTTCGATTCATATGTCTAACACCACGCTTGCTTTCCATTTTCCTTTTATTTTTTCAACTGTGTAATAGTGCATTGTAACCGCTTTTACGTCTTGATGCAATTCTTGTTCTGTTGGTCTTATTTTGTCCCCGTGTAATATTGCAGTAACAGTCATTTTCTTCTCGTCTACTTTCACTTTTGCATCACTAAAAACGATTGCGTCTTTGTCTTTCAGGTAGATTATTTCTTCCAGTAACTCAAAAAGCAGTAGTTCTATGTTTTTTGCCTTTTTTCTAATCGTTTTTTTGATTTTCGGCTTGACTGTTTTCGGGTTTGCCATGCTTGCTATTACTGCTTTTGCCGCGCTTTCAAATAGTTCGTTTAGGTTTTTGCCTGTTGCTTGGAATGCGACGTCTGCTATGGCTATGTCTTCGATAAACTTGAATGGCATGTGTATTTTGCGCCGTGTTTTGTATATAAATCTACCTGCTCTTTAGAAATTCAAGTGTTGCTTTGAGTGCGTCCGCGCATACTTCTTCTCTGTTTCTGTTTCCGTCTATGAATATTATGTTTTCTTTCAATAGTTCTTTGAGTTTGTGGTAGTTTGCGTGTACTTTTTGCAGGAAGTCTTCTTTGTGGAATGCGTGTGCGTCTTGTTGTCTGCCTTGTGTCATTCTTCTTACTGCTTCTGCTACTGGGATATCAATGATTATCGTCAAATCAGGCACTAGCAGGTCTTTGTGCAGTTCATGTATTTTCTCAAACTGCACTCCTTGTGCCATTTGGTACGCGTATGTTGAGTGTTTGTACCTGTCTGACAAAACTATGATGTCTTTTTTTGTGCAGGCTTCTATCATTTTGCAGTGTTTTGTCCTGTCTTCAACAAATAGTTTTAATGCGTCTTCTCCTTGTGAGATTGGGTCTAGTCTTGATAAGAATTTTTTGAGCCAGTCTCTTTTGTATGGCTCTCTTGTTAGTAGTATGTGGTTGTTTTTGTCTGTTTCAAACAATTCCGTGGCTATTTTTTTTATGACAGTGCCTTTTCCACACCCGTCTATGCCTTCTATTGCTATGAACGCCCCTTGCATATGTTATTGAGAACTTGCCAGCCCTATTAATATTTTCCTAATAGGTCTGATACTGCAGCTCCTACTGCTGCTGGGAAGCTGATTGCGACCACGAGTTTAAGCACGTTGTCTGGTGTTCCTGCCATCTCGGCTATGCCGTACAGGTATAGGAGGAGGAATGCTACAAATAGGGATATGAAGTAGTAAGTGAAGATTCTTTTCGCCCAGAATTGTCCGAATGCTCTTTGTTTTCTTTGGTTTAGTGGTATTCTTGCGTATCCTACAAAGTAGATTTCTGCTGTTAGGATTATCCATGTCGCAATTGTCATAAGGAATAAGTCAAACATGTTAAGTGCCAGTCCGACCTGGATTAGTAGTCCTTTTAGCACGAATGTGAATCCGAAGAATAACGCGCCGAAGAATGCTGCTACTACGTGGCGCATGTCAAAGTGCCCTGGGATTTTTTCAACAAGTCTTTCTTTGATGAGATGGACTTCTTGTTCAATCCTGTCTATTTTTGACATTTTAGTAGAACTCTACTTGTGGTATGTCGTCTTTCTTTTCTTCTGGTGGGGCGTTTGTTGTTGGCGTTGCTGGCGCGCTGTCAAACAGACTCATCAGGTTTCCTACTGCTGGTGATGGACTGTCGAATATGTTTGGCTGTGCTTCTGGTTTTTGTTCTGTCGCTGGCTCATTGGTATAAACATCGTGCCCGCCTACTAGTCCCATCAGCATTTTTATGGCTTTTCGTATTTCGTCTCTAGAATCTGTTTTGGTGTCAATTGTTATTCTCATTTCAGCTCTTTTTGGTTGAAATATTGTCCACGTGACTATAAATACTTTACGCTAGAACATGAACATTACCATCGCTGATAGTGTTATCATGCTTCCGAAGTCTGCGAGTGCTGTTGCGAGTGGTATTAGGTAGTTGTCCGGGTCGTGTTTTTTTCTGTAAACGTAGAATCCTCCGATTGTGCTTACTAGGAATAATATGAATACGAGCAGCATCGTTGTTATGATTGAAACCAGCATTACTTTTTGTGCCATTATCATGTCAAATGGAAATCCTTTTAGCATTGCGATGAAGTAGGCCAGTATTGCCACGTATATTGCTGCTAGAACTGCAATTCCTAGTACGACGAAGAACAGGTGGTGTAGTTCTGGTTCTGTCCACCATTTTTTTTCTTTTATTTCTTTTTCGTAAAGCATTGTTGTGAATCTTGACGCAATTATCGCTCCAAAGTCTCCTATCATGTCGTTTAGTGCAGGTAAGAGTATTATTATCGGCACCAGCAATGCGATTTTGGTTCTTAACGCTTCTAGTCCTATTCCTCCAAGGCTTGAGATTGCTGATGCTATGATTAGTATTCCTATGCTTTCGCGCAGTATTTTCCAGATGTGGCGTTCTATCATATTACGCTCACCGCCAGGTATAATGATGCTATCATTATGATGTCTCCGATTGTTGTAACGTACGGCCCCATTACGTCGTCTGGGTCTATTCCGCGTTTGAACAGCCAGAATACTGCTGATGTTGTGAGTGGTATCATGAAAATTGCGGAAATTACTGCCGAGATTACTGAGATGGTTATGATTGCTGGGTTTGAGATTCCGAATATTAGTTTGGTTGCGATAAATGCGACCAGTCCCAGTGCTATTCCGTCAAACAGTGAGAGCAGTAATGATGCTATGCTGTTGTCTCTTATTATTTTGCCGTGCGTGAGTTTTGGGTTTAATTTGTGCCTGTGTAATGCTGAGCCTAGTCTTGCTGCCATTGTGCCTGAGATGTCTCCTCTCATGGCGAGCAGTCCGGGCAGCAGTATGAACAGTCCTGGTTGTGCGATTATCTTGTCAATGAAGAATGTGAGTCCTAGTCCTGCTAGTACTCCGCCTGTTACTGATATGAATTCTGCGAATAGTATTTCTTCTACTTCGTGTTTTGGATACATGCGCCTCTTTTTTGTGTTGTAATGTCAGAAAAAGCTTTTAAAGTCTTCTGTTGAGGACAAAAGCTAGGAACCCGTGATCTAGCGGTTAGGATTCTTCCTTCACAGGGAAGATGCCCCAGTTCGAATCTGGGCGGGTTCATAGGGGGCTGTAGTCTAGTGGTAGGATACAAGGTTCGGGACCTTGTGGCCCGTGTTCGAATCACGGCAGTCCCATACTTTTATAAACGAATTCTGTTGTAAAAATAATTATGGAATGGGTTAACCCGTTGTATTTGAAGAGCGTTGCAGGCTTGAAGAGGCAGTTTTCTTCCAACAAGCCGTTTCCCCATCTTGTTCTTGGTAATTTCTTCTCTGGTAAGATTAACCGTGTTGCTTCTGCTTTGCTGAAGGAAAAGTTTTACGAGCATAATTCTGATTTATTTCAGTTTGAGCAGACTGATGATTGTAAGAATGCCAAGCAGACTGCTGTCAAGGAGTTCTATAAGTTCTTTGGCTCGAGAGAGTTTATTGATTTTGTTTCAAAAGTAACCAGCACTAAGCTCAAATTCATCGACATGTCTGGTTTCATCTATGACGATACTGATTATTTGTTGCCTCATGATGACCGTTTGTCAGGCAGAAAGATTGCTTATGTCGTGCAGTTAGGGGATGATTTCACTGAAAATGATGGCGGCGCTTTGCAGTTCTTTAAAGGCAATAAAATTGTAAAGTCGGTCCCTCCTCGTTTTAACACTTTTACCATCTTCAAAGTTTCTCCTAAATCTTTGCATCAGGTTCAGGAAGTTGTTGGTAATAAGAAACGCGTATCTTTTGCCGGGTGGTTTCATGGCTGATATTAACCCTGCATATGATAAGGCAACTATTGCGCGTGCTGCTACGCATTTGAAGAGGGAAGGAAGCGTTCAGTTGAATGACGTTCTTGTTCCAAGCGCATTGCGCGTTTTTGAGAATTTGAAATGGAAGCACTCATATTATCCTCTTAAACTCTCTCTTCATTATTCTAAGCCTCCTGAGGTTTGGAAGGTGTTTCAGAAGCTTGTTTCTGAATTAATCGGCAAGAAGGTTAAGTGTGGTATGTGGTGTATTGCTATGTTTCCTGGTGATTATTCTGTTTTGTATGATTCTTTGAAGCCGGGCAAGGGTTTTATGTTTATGTTTGACGTTTCTGATTTGTCTGAGAGTTGTGGTGGCTATACTGTTTTTCTCAAGGGCAGCGAGGAGGTCGTTCGTGTTGTTCCTAAGCGAAATTCTTTCACGATAGTAAACCAAACCGGTCTGAAAGTTTTCCATAAGTATCTGAATCATCATGCGCAGCGTCCTAGAATTTTCTTATATGGTGTTGCGCTAGCTAAATAATTATATATGGCTTGTTTTGTTTTTTGTTCATGCATTTGAGTCGTAATGTTTTGAAGGAGTTGATTCTCAATAAGCAGCTTATCACTGATTATGAGGATGTTGATAAACAGCTGACAGCCAACGGTTTTGACGTGCGCCTTGGAGCAATTGTTGAAGTGATTGATGGCGGCAAATTGTCAATTTCAAAATCTGATATCAGGCCTCCAAAGCTCGGCAGGGCTGTTGTCTTGCCCGGTTTTGAAAAGCGTCTTGAGGGTTATGATGTTCAGGAATTAATCATCAGGACTGGTGTTGTGAAGCTTAATCCTTTGAAGCCGTATCTTGTTATTCCTTGTGAGTCTCTTAATACTCCTGATAATTTGATGTTTCATATTCAGCCAAGGTCTTCTTTGTTTAGAATTACTCAGTCGATGCTTGGCCACGCTTTTGGCGAAGCCGGTTTTAAGGGTTTTCTCACTTTTATGCTTTTTCCTGTTCTTGACAGTGAGATTGAGCTTGGCGCTCGTATTGCTCAGTTGTCTTTTTCTGAGCTTAAGGGCGAGGCTAGTTATGCTGACCAGAAAGAAACCAATTATCAGGGCGGGAAGTTGTTTTAGCCGTAAATTCTCTGAAAATTCAGCCATACGTTGTTCGCTACTTCTTCTGGCTCGAACTTTTTTATTTGTGCAATCTTGTCGATTACCACTTTGACATTCTCGGGCATATTCGGAAAACTGCCATCTGGCGATAAGTAAGGTCCATCAGTCTCGGTTGTTAACTGATTGATGCTGACCATCTCAACTAATACTTGGAAGTGTTGGCTTCGCGCAATGCTTGTAGGAACAGAGAAGATAAAGCCCGCGTCTGCTGCTTTTTTAATCAGGCTTTTTCTTCCTTCAAAGCAGTGTAGTATGACGTTTTTTAGTTTGCTTGATGTTAGCATGTCTATGCAGTCTTGTTCTGCTTTGCGTGTATGAACAATTATCGGCTTCTTCAATTTTTCAACAAACTCTATTATTCGCGCAAAATTCTCTCGTTCTTTTTTCTGTAATTCCAAATCCTTTACCCAGTGGTAGTCCAGTCCTACTTCGCCTACTGCTGCTATTTTTTCCTTATTCTGCTTGATGAATTCGAATTCTTTGTCTAAATCAATGGGTCCTTTGTGTGTTGTCAACCCTCCTTCCACGTCTTGTTCTATCCCTAAAGCGTCTACTGGATAAATTCCTAAGCTTGCTCTTGCCATTGGATATTTTTTGGCTATTTCCAGTGCTTCTCTGTTGGTTGGAGGATTGATTCCAGAGCAAATAATCGCCTTAACACCTGCCTTTTTTGCATTATCTATGACTTTGTCTATGTCTGTGTATGCTTTGTGCATTAAATGGCAGTGGTCGTCTACTAAAATCATATGTGTTTCGAGAAGAAGTCTTTGATTCTTGCTTTATATTCTTTGGGGTTTGTCGCGTAGCTCATTCCGTGGTCTGCTCCTTCTATTATCCATAGTTGTGCGAGTTTTTTGTCTGCAGAATCATATATTTTTTGTGTTTGGCTCATTGGTATCTGGCTGTCAGCATCCCCGTGTATTAGCAGTGTTGGCACGGTTACTCTTGCCTCATACTTTTTGGCGTCCAACCCGTAAAACAATTTGCCGTATAGCTCTGTCATCCAGACAAATGGGAATTTCAATGGTCCTAGGTAGAAGTATGTTTGTTCTATTATGTCGTGTATGCTGGAATAAGCGCTGTCTGAGACTATTGCTTTAATTTTTGGATGTTCTGCTGCTAAGAATGTGAAAGCGCTTAGTGAGAATCCGTATGCTCCATATGTGTGGTTTATGTCTTTTCTGCTGTCAAGATATTTTATTGCCGCGTTGAAGTCTTGTATTTCTTTTACTCCTCCTGTCGTGCTTGTTCCGTGGCTTTCTCCGAATGAGCGGAAGTCGAACAAGAAAAGTGTGTAATCCGAATGTAAAAACGTAACAACTGGCAGTATGTTTCCTTTGTCAAACGGGTACCCGTGTCCAACGATTATTGTTGGTGATTTTTTCTTTCCTGGTATTAACCAGCCTGCCAGCGTTAGCCCGTCTTGTGTTTTGAACTGCACTTTCTCATATTCTAATCCATAATTTATTGGAGTGTCTCTGCTTCTGAATTTTGGCGGGTGCGTGTTTAGCCAGAAGTTGAGCAGTGAGAATAGTATGATGAATGCTAAGATGTAAATTAAGTATTTAATCCATGGCGTCATAATATTTTGTAAATTTCAACTGCTAGGAATATTAGGTAGAAGCCGAGGAGAAACAGTCCGTGCTTCCATGTGAGTTCTTTTTTGTTCATCCAGAACATTACTATTGTGATTGCGAGTGCGAGGAAAATTAGTGAGTTTAGTATTTCTCCAAGGTTTACTGTTATTGGTTTTATTATTGATACTATTCCGAAGAATAGTATTAGTTCTATTACGAGCGAGCCGAGGAGGTCTCCTAGTCCTATGCTCGCGTGTGCTCTGAACAGTGATCTTAGTTCCACGCTCATGTCTGGTATTGTTGTTCCTATTCCGATTACTGTTATTGCGATGAAGTATGGTGGTATGCTGAAGTATTTTGCAATTTGTACTGAGCTGAAAACGAGCCATCTTCCTGCAAGCATTAGTGCGACAAAACATCCGAGAAAAATGAAAGCGTCTCTCCAGATTGTTTTGAATTGTACGTTCTTTTTGATTTTTCCAAGCGTGCCTTCCATGTGCCAGAGTTGTGCGAGGTACGCAATAAACGCGCCTATCAAAATGATTCCATCTGACCTGCTTAGTTGTCCGTCCATCGCTAAAACAAATGGCAGCATTAGTGCTGCCCACATGACGAGTCTTCTTTTGGTGAAAATGTTTGATTCGAGTTTGATTTTTTTCCCTATCAGGCATAGTGCTCCTAGTGCCAGTCCAACATGTACCATGTTGCTTCCGAGTATTGCGCCGAATCCTATGTTTGCTTGGCCTGTCATGAATCCGGTTAGCGAGCTTATGATTTCTGGAGCGCTCGCCGCCATGGCAACAACTACAAGTCCGATTATTGCATCGCTTAGTCCTAGTTTTTTTGCGTAGTCCGAAATGCCGAATACGATTAGGTCTGCGCTTTTGAATAGAATGTAAAGGCTGGCAGCTAGTATTATGCCGTTAAATAGTAATGGGTGTGCTAGTTCTGCTGGTATGAATGCCATTCTGCCTCTTTTTGTGTGCTTTTAAAAGATAATTGCTTATATATTTAGTGATTCGTAAACCTTATATACTGCTTCCTTTCACCTGAAAGTTATGCCAGTTGTTGGTTTAGCGTTTAACAAAATTGTTGTTGAGAAGCACAACCCTGTTAAGGGTAAAGTGCAAGTTAACAATAATGTTACTGTGAAGGATGTTGAAAAGACTGATTTGAATATTGGTAGTTCTAAGCAGGGCGCTTTGAAGTTTCATTTTGAGTTTAATGCTAAGTACGAGCCAAAAATTGCTGATATTACTATGGTTGGATTTTTGACTTTTTTTGAAAAGCCTGATGCTGTTAAGGAGATTCTTGATAGCTGGAAGAAGGACAAGAAAATTCCTAAGGAAGTCATGTCTAGTGTTTTGAACACTGTTCTTTCAAGGTGTAATGTGGAAGCTATGTTGTTAGCAAGAGAAGTTAACTTGCCTCCTCCAATTCCTTTGCCTAAAGTAACTGTTAAGTGATTTTCTACTGTTTAGGAAAGACTTTTAAATGATGAGTGCTATAATATACATGGGTTTAGGGTATGCCAGCTGATATTAAACTAAAAGTTGCAGAAGCTATACAGGACGACGTTAACAAAGGTATTGTTAGGGTTGACTCTAGTTTTATGCGTGAGATCGACGTTCGCCCTGGTGATATTGTTGAGATTGAGGGTACTAGGAAGACTGTTGCGATTGTTGACCGTGCTTACCCTGGCGATATTGGGCTGAATATTATCCGCATGGATGGTCTTTCTCGTAAGAACGCTCGTACTTCTATTGGCGAGCTTATTGCTGTTAGGAAGGCTAAGGTTGAGCCTGCTAAGAAGGTTGTTATTGCTCCTGCGAGGGAAGGCATTGTTGTTCGCGCGTCTGCTAACATTTTCAAGCAGGGTCTTTTAGGGCGTGCTTTGACTAAGGGTGATATTATTTCTCTTGGCGGTACTAGAAGGCGTCGTACTGCTATGAGCCAGAGTCCTTTTTTTGATGAAGTTTTCAACATGATGGAAGAAAGCATGATGGCTTATGGTTTTGGTGACTTGAAGTTTGTTGTTGCTGAAACTAATCCTAAGATTCCCGTGATTATTACGGAGCAGACTGAGGTTGTTTTGAATCCTGAGGCTATTGAGATTAAGGATGAGGCTATTCTTGAGGTTTCTTATGAGGATATTGGCGGTCTTGAAGAGGAGATTAAGAACGTACGCGAGATGATTGAGCTTCCGTTGAAGCATCCTGAGATTTTTGAGCGTTTGGGTGTTGAGCCTCCAAAGGGAGTTTTATTGCATGGTCCTCCGGGAACTGGTAAGACTCTGTTGGCTAAAGCTGTTGCTAACGAGACTAACGCACACTTTATTTTAATCAATGGTCCTGAGATTATGTCCAAGTATTACGGTCAGTCTGAGGAAAATCTTAGAAAGAAGTTTGAGGAAGCAGAAAAGAACGCTCCTTCAATAGTTTTCATTGACGAGATTGATGCTATTGCGACAAAGCGTGAGGAAACTAAGGGCGAGGTTGAGCGTCGTGTTGTTGCTCAATTGCTTGCTTTGATGGATGGTTTGAAGTCTCGTGGCAAGGTTGTTGTTATTGCTGCCACTAATGTTCCTAATATTCTTGATCCTGCTTTGAGGCGTCCTGGCAGGTTTGATCGTGAGCTTGAAATTGGTGTTCCAAACAAGGAAGGTCGTTTGAACATTCTCAAAATCCACACGCGTAACATGCCTATGGACAAGGATGTTAACTTGAAAGAGTTTGCTGCTGTGACTCATGGTTTTGTTGGGGCTGATCTTTCTGCTCTTGTGAAAGAGGCTGCCATGATTGTTTTGAGAAGAATTTTGCCTGATTTGAAGTACAGTAAGGATGAGCCGTTGCCGAGGGAGTTGCTTGAGAGATTGCTGGTTGGTAAGAAGGATTTCCGTGATTCTTTGAAGGTTGTGAGGCCTAGCGCGTTGCGTGAAGTGCTTGTTGAGATTCCTACTGTTAAGTGGACTGATGTTGGTGGTCTTGAGATGGTTAAGCAGGAGTTGAAGGAGGCTGTTGAGTGGCCTTTAAAGCATCCTGATGCTTTCAAGCGTTTGGGCGTTCGTCCTCCAAGAGGTATTTTGATGTATGGCGCTCCTGGTACTGGCAAGACTATGCTGGCGAAAGCAGTTGCTAATGAGAGCAAGGCTAACTTTATTTCAATTAAGGGTCCTGAGTTGTTGAGCAAGTGGGTTGGTGAGAGTGAGAAGGCTGTTCGCGAAGTGTTCAAGAAGGCCAGGCAGACCGCTCCTACAATTGTTTTCTTTGATGAGATTGACAGCTTGGCTCCTCGTCGTGGTATGAGCAGTGATAGTGGTGTTACTGAGCGTGTTGTTAACCAGTTCCTTACTGAGATTGATGGTCTTGAGGGTATGAATGATATTGTTGTTATTGGCGCGACTAACAGGCCTGACATGCTTGATACTGCTTTGTTGCGTCCTGGCCGGTTTGACAGAATAATCTTGACTCCTGTTCCTGATTTGCCTTCTCGTTTGGAGACTTTCAAAGTGCACACGAAGAGCATGCCTTTGAAGGATGTTGATGTTGAGGAGCTTGCTGCTCGTACTGAGGGTTATGTTGGGGCAGATGTCGAGGCAGTCTGTCGTGAAGCTGCCATTCTTTCCTTGCGTGAGAATATTTCCGCAAAGACTGTTACAATGTCTCATTTTGAGGAGGCTTTGAAGAAAGTGCCTCCGTCTGTTACTAAGGATGTTGAGAAGATGTATGAAGATCTCCGTGAGCGCTTCCGTGGCGCTCGTGCTAAGGAGATGAAGCAGGAACTTCCTATTTACTTTGGTTGAAAAATGAGTGAGCCAGCGATGTTTGAAAGCAGGCTGAAGAAATATGAAGGCTTGGGATATGTCATCTCAAGAGATGGTTTTTCTGAAGGCATTGTTGCTCCTTCGGGCAGAATTTATAATATTAACGGCTCTCTTCTTTCAAAAGGGGCTGTTCCTGACGCTTCTGTTCCCAAGGAAGAATTGGCAGCTGTGACTGATATTGCTAATATAATTTATACTTTAGAGCACAAAAAAGGTTAATTTTTATATCACTTGTTTTCTCCAATGACAATGGTCTCTCATTTGATTGCTGATTTGCAAAAGTTTGATGAATCTCTCTCTCGCGAGCATTATTTGAATAGTTCTGGCCAGAAGGACGAGCTTGAAAGTTCTAAGATTTACAAGAAGTTCAAGCATTTGTTCTCAAAAGAGCATATTTCTGAGGCGAACAAGGATATTTCTAACAGAGAGGGCAAGTTACTATACGATGCTTTTGTTGGTAACTTTATTGGCAATGAGTTGAAGAAGATTAATGACAAGTGCAGTTCTTTTGAAGCTTCTGCTACTGTAGAAGTCAGCGGTCAGCAGATTCCTTTCAGGAGTGTTTCTTCTTTGTTGATGAACGAGGATGTTCGTGAGAAGAGAAAAATCTATTACGAGTCTACCAGGCCTGTCAAGAAAAAGCTGACTTCTTTTGAGAAGCGTTCTTGGGCGAAGGTTTACGATCTTATCAAGGAGCTTTCTGGCAAGTCTTATGTTGATTATTTGTCTTTCATTAAGGAAGTTGATTATGATTCTCTTGCTGTTCAGTTCAGGGATTTCTTGGTTAAGACTGAAGAACTGCACCGTCAGCAGCTTGAGAAGAACATGGCTTCTATCGGCGTGAGATTAAAAGACGCTCAGCCGTATGATTATGCTTATTATGCTCGTGCAAAGCCTTTTGACCAGTTTTTCAAGAAGGAAAACTTGGTTAATGTGGCAAAATCTTTCTGGCGCGATGTTGGCATTGAGATTGGCAGTCAGAAGAACGTGATTCTTGATGTTGACGACCGTCCTAAGAAAGTTCCGCGTGCGTTCTGCATGCCTGTTCGTGTTCCTGAAGAGGTCATTCTCGTAATTAAGCCTCATGGTGGTCAGGATGACTATCAGGCTTTCTTGCACGAGTCTGGCCACACTGAGCACTTTGCTAACACTGATGGTTCTTTGTCGTATCAGTTTAAGCAGTTGGGCGACAATAGCGTGTCAGAATCTTATGCTTTCTTGATTGAATACTTGCTTTCCAACACTCTTTTCTTGCAGAAGTATCTGCAGATGTCTGAAGTTGATGCTCAAAAATTCGCTAACTTCATCATGGAGCAGAAATTGCAGGCTTTCAGAAGGTATGCTTCTAAGGTTATCTACGAATTAAAATTGCATCGCAATGATTTAACCAAGCTTGATGACAAATTCCAGCCTACTGCCGGTGCTTACACAAGTCCTGCTAAGATGTATGCTGACTTGCTTACAAAGGCAACTAAGATTAATTACAATCCTGAGAGTTATCTTTTAGATGTTGATTCTGGTCTTTACGCTGCCGACTACTGTCGTGCTTGGATGTTTGAAGTCATGATCAGGAAAAAGCTGGAAGAAAAATACGGCAAGAACTGGTTTGAGAAGAAGGAGGCAGGCGATTTCCTCAAGGCTATGTGGAAGTGTGGTAATAGTTCTAAGAATGTGAACGAGCTCGCCCAGATGATTGGTTACGAGAAGGTTGATATTGCTTACATTGCTGATGATTTTCTCAAGTTTTTTAAGCAGGCATAGTATTGTGCCGGTTATGTCAACTATCTCCTTTTGGCAGGATGTGCCTTATCGTCCACGTAAAAGTCTGCGTGGCGATTTGAAAGTTGACGTTGCTATCGTCGGCGGAGGCATTACTGGTGTTTCTGCTGCTTATCATTTGGCCAAGAAAGGCTTCAAGACTGTGCTTGTTGAAAAGGATGTGATTGCTGGTGGTCCTGCTGGTAAGAATATGGGGCTTGTTGTCGAGGGCACTACTCTTGATTTGATTGAGATAGTTCCTATGATTGGACCTAAGCATGCTAGGGAAGTATTGGGTAGAACAGCTGAAGCGCAGAAGCTTGTTTCTGGATTGATTAGGAAGGAGCGGATTGCATGCGGCATGAAGAAATCCGGGAGTTTGTATGTTACGGGAGATAAAAAACTGGTCGGCTGGCTGAAAAAAGAGGTAGCAACGCGCCACAAGTATGGTTTCAAATGTAAATTTTTGGACAAGAGAAAACTCGGCAGTGCAATTTCATCTTCTTTTGAGGCTGCGTTGTTCACACCGCAGGATTTTCTTATTCATCCGGTGAAATTTGTTCGAGGCCTGGCTTCACGCGCTGAAGAATATGGTGCAAAACTATACGAGCGTACGCCTGCAGTGAAGTGGAACGGACACCAGGTCAACACGCCTGGCGGTACTATTATTGCGGACAAAGTTATTGTTGCTATTGAAGCAGAGACGTCTTTTGTCCGCCCGCATCGAAAGAATGCCCAGGTCATCGTGACAAAGCCGTTGCGTAATTCGGATAAGCTTGGTTGGAAGTACGGCCATATGTTGTGGGAGACTGGCCAGCATTATCCCGCGGTGCGTTTTTGGGACAATCGTTTGATGATTGCAAAGGAAATTACGAATAACGCGACTCAGAGGCAGAAGAATGCTCATGTGCAGGAAATGGTTAAGACGCTTGTGCGTTACTTTCCAATGCTCACGAAGCAGGACGTTGCAATTGAAAGTCGGTGGGACTGCCATGTGGTGCATTCTCCTCGGAACATATTCACGCTGTCGCATAGGCGTGGAGTGTATTACGCGTATGGGTGTGCTGGCAATGGTCTCACGCACGGCGTGTTGGCTGGCAGGCTTCTTGCAGAACATTTCTCTGGTAAGAAGTTACCTGAAATCTACGTTCCTTCATCCAAAATCAAGCTGTCTGGTTGCTCGTGGTAAACATTTTTAAACCGTCTGCATTCTTATTCTTGTTATGAAAGCAAAAGCCGGTGATAAGGTTAAATTATCAACTTCTGATGGTGAATTTGAGGGTACGTTGCTTCCGCGTCCTGAGATGATGTCGCAGGACATTACTGTTCTCAAGCTTAAGACTGGCTATAATATTGGTATTGAAAGTAAGAAAGTCAAGAAGGCTGATGTTCTTGAGGAATACAAGGCGCCCATTCCTAAGGTTAGGAAGATTAAGCATAATGCAGACCTTCCAACAGTTGCCATTTTGTCAACAGGCGGAACTATTTCTTCCAGAATTGACTATCGTACGGGCGGTGTTTATGCTGATTATTCTGCTGAGGATTTTGTTGCCATGTGTCCTGAATTGCAGGATATTGCTAACATTAAGGCTGCCAAAGTGATGAGTGTAATGTCAGAGGACGCACTATCAAGCGACTGGGTGCGTATGGCTGAGGAGATTTTGAAAGTTATCAATGACGTTGATGGTGTTGTTATTACGCATGGCACTGATACCATGCATTTTACCAGTGCAGCATTGTCTTTCTTGCTTAAAGATTTGAACAAGCCTGTTGTTATTACTGGCAGTCAGCGTTCTATTGACCGCGGTTCTTCAGATGCTTTCATGAACTTGATCTGTGCAGTTACCGCAGCAGCAAAATGGGATGGTGCTGGTGTTGTTATTTGCATGCATGGCAGCATGGAGGACAAGTTCTGTCATTTGTTGAGGGGCACTAAGGTTAGAAAGATGCATACTTCTCGAAGAGATGCTTTCCGTGCTATTGATGATTCGCCTTTGGCTGCTGTTTTTACTGATGGTAAGATTGAGAATATTGTGGATGATTATGCTAAGCGTAGCAAGTCAAAGCCTTCTTTGCAGGAGATTGATTCTAAGGTTGCATTAATTTACGTTTATCCTGAGATGGACCCGGGAGTTATTGATTATCATGTGAAGAATAAAGTGTGTGGTATTGTTCTTGCTGGTACTGCTCTTGGTCATGTTCCTTTGAATAATGCTAAATCTTTGGAGCCTGCATTAAAGAAGGCGATTAAGGCGAAAATTCCTATTTTTGTTTGTACTCAAACTTTGTATGGCAGGGTTAACCCTTATGTTTACACTAATTTGAGAAAGCTCAGTATTGGTCTTGGCGCTGTTTATCTTGCTGATATGATTCCTGAGGTTGCTTATGTTAAGTTGATGGTTGCTTTGAAGCAAAAGAACCCTATAGAATTCATGAAAACTAATATTGCTGGCGAGATTAGCAGTCGTGAGACTGATGACTGCTTTTTGAGATGAGGATTATATGGCAAAGGTAAAGTGTGGTTTAGAGATTCATCAGCAGATTGATTGCAGGAAGCTTTTCTGCGAGTGTGATTCAATTATTCAGGATGCTAGTCCTCACTTTACGATAATGCGTAAGTTGAGGGCTGTCGTCGGTGAGACTGGCGAGGTTGATGTTGCTGCCGCGCAGGAAGCTATGAAGGGCAAGCAGTACATTTACGAAGGTTACGATGATAATGTTTGTTTGATTGAGCTTGATGAAGAGCCTCCTAGGAACTTGCGCCATCAGGCTTTGCTTGCCGCAATTCAGGTTGGTAAGTTGTTCAAGGCTAAGTTTGTAGATGAAGTTCAGGTTATGAGGAAGACAGTTGTTGATGGCAGTAATACTTCTGGTTTTCAGCGTTCTGCCCTTGTTGGATATAATGGCAAGATTGATTCTTCTCTAGGCTCAATATCTATTCCCACAGTTATTGTGGAGGAAGACAGCGCCAGATTAATCAAAGATGATCCGGAAAAAACGACTTTCCGTCTTGACAGGTTGGGAATTCCTTTATTGGAAATTTCTACAGGTCCTGACATCGTTAGTCCTGAGCATTGTGCCGAGGTTGCTGAAAAGCTTGGCATGTTGTTGCGTAGCACTGGGCGGGTAAAAAGAGGTCTTGGAACTATTCGTCAGGATGTTAATGTTTCAATTGAGGGTGGCGAGCGTGTTGAGATTAAGGGAGCGCAAGACTTGAAGCTTTTGCCAAAGCTTGTTGAGTTGGAAGGAATTCGCCAGGAGAATCTTTTAGCCATTAAGAAAGAGCTTGAAAAACGTCGTGTTCGTGAAGTTCTTACTCAAATTGTTGATGTTACTCGTTTGATGAAGTTTTCTAAATCAAAAGTCATTCAGTCTACTTTGGCAAAAGGCGGGGTTGTTCTTGGAATTAAATTATCCTGCTTTAAGGGATTAATTGGTCGTGAAGTCCAGCCTAACAGGCGTCTTGGCACTGAGTTTTCTGACAGGGCTAAAGTTGCTGCTGGTGTTGGGGGCATTTTCCATAGTGATGAACTGCCTGATTATGGCATTACGCCTGATGAGGTCGAGCAGATTTTCAAACATTTAGACTGTGGCGAGCATGATGCTTTTGTTTTGGTTGCTGATATGAAATCTAAAGCCGAGCGTGCTTTGCAGGCGGTTATCCTGAGAGCTTATGATTGTTTGTCTGGCGTTCCCAAGGAAGTCAGAAGAGCAAACGAGGATGGTACTACTACTTTCATGCGTCCTATGCCTGGCGCTGCGCGTATGTACCCTGAAACTGACGTTCTTCCTATCAGGATTACTAAAGAGATGGTTTCTTCTGTTAAGTTGCCCGAGCTTATCGAGAATAAAACTGTAAGATACGAAAAGCTTGGTCTTGGTCATGATTTAGCCGAGCTTGTTGCCAAGGGCGGCCGTGCAGGCCTTTTTGATGATTTTGTCAAGTCTTTCAAGGCGTTGAAGCCCGCGTATATCGCCGAAATCTTGATGACTTCCGAGCGCACTGTTAAGCGCCAGTTTAACATTGACATTTCTCCAACTGATGAGGATTATTGCGAAATCTTCCGCGCTTTGGAGCATGATGAAATTTCTAAGGAGAGTGTTCTTGAGATTTTGAAGGAGAAAAAGCCGGTCAAGTCTGTCTTGAACAAGTTTAAGCTGTTGTCTGAGGGCGAATTGTTAAGGGAGCTTACCAGAATTATTGAGTCTAACAAAGGAATGCCGTTCAATGCTCTTATTGGCAAGGCAATGGCAGAGCTTAGAGGCAAGGCTTCTGGTCAGAAGATTGTTGAGCTGCTAAAGAAGTTAGCGGGTTAGTTTTGAGTATTTTTCTATTGGCTCAAAATAGTACGCTTTTCTCTCTTTTTTTCTTGTTGCTCGTATGAACAGCATTAGTGCCATTCCAAAGAATATTCCTATTGAATTAAACACGAAGTCCCATCCTTCGTTTATCCATCCACCTCCTACTGCGTCTATGAGGTCGCTTCCTACTTTTCCTTCAAGCCCATCTCCTGGTCCGAATCTGAAGAGTCCTTCTCCAAAGCCGAATTTCAGGTAGCCTAGGAATTCTGATAGTTCTACCATTGCTCCTACTCCTGATGCTGCTAGGAATATTGTTATCAAAAACATTATGTTCTTTTTTGTGATTATTTGCGCGTCCATCCATTGTTCCATCCATCTGAAGAATAATAGTGCGAATGGGAATGCGCCGAAGAAGTGTGTTACGTGGTCCCATTGTATTGGTATTGGCGAGATGTGGTACCATCCGAATATGCCGACTGCGTGGCTGATGTGTCCTATTATGAGCATTGTGAAGATTGGCATATTCATTCTGAACGCGTTGTATGTCCAGTAGTAAAACCATGTTAGCGCGATGAAGATGAAAATGTCTGGTATGAAGGCGTAGACGCCGTTTATTATCGCGATTGGTATCATTACTAGAAAGATTAGGGTGCTGATGATTGCGAGCAATTTTAGCTGGTCCATCGACGTGAAAAGGCCTATTATCGTATATATAATTAGCGTAACCTTTATAAAGGCTCAATAGGTCTTTAAGTATATGTTGCAGTACGTATTATGGGGCATTTCGTTTGTTACCCTTTGGCTTTCGATCGTATGGCTGAACTTTTTGTACTTTGAGAAGCCTTCGAGAAAGCTTTCTTCGTATCCTAAGATTACTTTCGGCATTCCTGCGTACAATGAGGCAGAAACCATTTTGAAAACCATCAAATCGTTGGTTGCCGCTAAATATCCTGCTGATAAGAAGGAGATTATTGTTGTTGATGATGGTTCTACTGATGGCACTGCTGGTGTTGTTAAGAGGTACGTTAAGGAAACAGGCGTTCCTGTTAAGGTTATTTTAAAGAAGAATGGCGGTAAGGCTTCTGCTTTGAATGTTGCGTTGGATTATGCTTCTGGCGAGTTTTTTGCTGTTATGGATGCTGACAGCAGGATTTCTAAGGACAGTGTTATTTTGACTTTGTCCAATTTCACTGATGATGATGTTGGCGCTGTTATTAGCCGTGTTCGTGTTGATGCTCCTAAGACTTTCTTGGAGAGGATTCAGCGTTTTGAATATATCATGTCCAGCATGATTCGTAAGATCATGTCTAATTTTGGCACTCTTTCAATAACGCCTGGTGTTCTTTCTACTTATCGCACTAGTGTTTTGAGAAAGCTTGGCGGTTTTACTCGTGATAAGAAGAATTTGACTGAGGATTTGGAGATTGCGATGCGTTTGAAGTATAATGGTTATGCTATTAGAATGGAGACTGATAGTGTTACTTACACGCATGTTCCCAATACTATTGATGCTTTGTGGCGTCAGCGTGTCAGGTGGGCTCGCGGCTACATTTACAATCATTGGAATTACAGGGGCATGTTTTTTTCCAACAAGCACGGCTTGTTTGGCGTTTTCCAGCTGCCAGTAAACGTTTTGGCGGTTGTATTGTTAATCGCAAACATTGGCATTATTGCTTATGACTTGTTGAATCGTTTGTTTGATTTTGCTTTCAGGAGTTTTACTATTCCTAATTATTTCATTAACCACATTACCGATTTTCCTTCTGTGCAGGAGTTTATTCTTGCTAGAAACGTTCAGGTTTACCTGCCTATTTTGATTGGTTTCGTGCTTGGTGTTTATTTGATTATTTTCGCTCATCGTTTGTTTAATGAGCAGTTCAGAAAGCAGTTTAGCCCTCTTGTTACTTATATGATCGTCATGCCTTACTTTACTACTGTTAATTGGGTTTCTTCTATTGTTCAGGAAGTTTCTCGTTCTAAGAGAAAGTGGTAAGGTATATTGCTGCCCAGAGCATTCCTTCGTCTGAGTGGTAGAATATTGACTTGTACGGTTTTTTGCTGATTGTGTAAACTTCAAAGAGTGTTCCATGGTGTTTTATTGTCTCGTCGTATTGTTGTTTGTATGTTTTTAGTAGTTCTGGCTGGTATTTTTTTACTGCTTGCATCCAGAGGAATCCTAGGAATGGCCAGATTGCGTCGTGCTGCCATCCTGGGACGAGTATTTCTATTGGTATCATGTGCGTGTGTGGTTTTGAGCTGTATGATAGTGGGAAGGGATTGTCCAGCCCGTGTTTTTGTATGACTGTTAGTGATTTGGTGAAGTCTTTGCCTATTCCCAGCCAGTATGGAAGCGTGTTGGCGTCTCCGCTTGCTTCTGGGTTGCTTCTGTCGTCTCTGTAGTACCCTTTCCAGTAATCGTCCAAGTGTTTAACGAGTTGTTTTTCTGTGTATGGGAATCTTAGTCCTAGTTCTTTCGCGTCTCTTGCTATTAGTATTGCCATGCAGTGTGTGTAGCAGCTGCTGTCGTGTCTTGCGTAGTCTCGCATTCCTGAGAAGTGTGCGTGCCTTCTTACTTTGCCATCTAAGAGTACTATGCTTGCAAATGCCTCAATTTCTGCTTGTAGGAATCTTTTGTACTTTTTTATTAGTTTTTTGTCGTTTAATACTCTGACTGCGTGTATGATTAGCGCTACTGAGTCTGGGCTGTACAGGTCGGGAAATGAGAATGGTGTTCCTTTTTCCGTTATGGTTGTTTTTATTCCTGTTTCTTGGTATTTTTGCAAGGCGTAATGTAATGTTTTTGTGACTTCTTTGCGATATCCTAGTTTTATCAGGCTTTCTGCGCAGTATCCGAAGTCTCTTGCCCAGAATTCTTTGTAGTGGTGCGTGCTTGTTTGAAAGTATTTTCCGTTCCAGCACGCTTGTATTATTTGTTTGCAGATTTGTTGTGCTGTTCCTTTGTATTTTTTGGGCCCGTTTATTTTTTGTTTTATTGACTGCCAGAAGTATTTCACGCCTTGTGCTACATGTATTGGATGGTACATTTTTTTTCTTTTTTTACGCGCCGTGGAGGATTCGAACCCCCGATCTCCCGGTTAGGAACCGATTGCTCTATCCAGGCTGAGCTAACGGCGCATATGTTTAACTTTCCTTCGAAGATTATTTAAACCTTTATCTTTGTCGTCGATAATATGTATGTTATCAAGCATGTTCCTGAAGATTTCGTTGTTACTGAGGTTAGTACTGTCAGGGCTTTGTCTTCTGGCAAGTATGCGTATTTTGTTTTGTTGAAGCGTAATGTTACTACATTGGAGGCTTTGCGTCGTTTGGCTGTTGCTTTGCGTGTTTCTTTTGGAGGATTGTCTTGTGCTGGGAATAAGGATAAGAAGGCTGTGACTGGGCAGGTTTGCAGTGTTTATGATGGTTCTAAGGACAGGCTTGAAAGTTTGAATTTGAGGGATATTAACTGTCGTTTTTTGGGTTTTGGTGATGAGCCTGTTCATATTGGCCAGTTGGAGGGTAATGCTTTCAAGATTGTCGTGCGTAATATTGATTCTATTCCTGAAATTTCTCCTAAATTTCGTAACTTATTCGGAGAGCAGCGTTTTAGCGTTAATAATGCTCATATTGGCAGGCATATCGTCAAGCGTGAGTTCGAGCCTGCTGTTAAGTTGATTTCTGGCTTGCATCCTGAGATTGTTGCAAAGATGAAACTGCATACTGGTACGCGTGATTTTGTTGGCGCTTTGAGGTGTCTTCCTCGCAAGCTTTTGTTGTTGTTCGTGCATGCTTATCAGAGTTTGTTGTGGAATAAGATCGCGTTGGCTTCCAGTGCTGAAATTCTTCCTATTGTTGGTTTTGGTACTGAAGTTGACGATAGTATGCGAGGCATTCTTGCAGAAGAAAATTTGAAGCCCTCTGATTTTGTTATTCGCGAGCTGCCTGAGGCTAGTGCTGAGGGCAGTGAGAGGAAAGTTTGGGCTGAAGCTAAGGACTTGAAGGTTGGCAGTCTTGAGGGTGACGAGTTTTTTGTTGGTAAGAAGAAAGTCACGTTAGAATTCTTTTTGCCTAAGGGTTGTTATGCTACTGAGTTTATACGCCAGCAGTTTCAATAATCTTGCTTAGTTCTTTGAATATGTGTTCTATGCTTTTGCTCGCGTCTACTGAGTGTACAATTCTTCTTGGCTTGTAGTATTCCAATAATGGTTCTGTTTCGTCGTGGTATTGTGCGAGTCTTTTTTTGATTGCTTCTGGCTTGTCGTCTTCTCTTTGGTATACTTCTCCTCCGCACCTGTTGCAGATTCCTGGCTTTCTTGGCGGGTTTTCTGTTCCGTAGATTGCCCTGCATTGTTTGCATTGTCTTCTTGCGGATAGTCTCTTGACTGATTCTGTGTCTGTTAGTTTTAGCTCTATGACTAGGTCTGTTTGTGTTATTTCGTCTAGCGCTTCTGCTTGGAATAGTGTTCTTGGAAAGCCGTCTAGTATGACTCCTTTTGTCTCGTTTGAGAGTCTTTCTCTTAGTAATTTTATCATTTGTTCGTCTGAGAATAGTTTGCCTGTTGTGAGTTGTTGTTTGATTTTTTCGTCTTTTGCTGCTGCTTCTCTTAGCAGGTCGCCTGTTGATATGTGCACTAGGTCGTATTTTTCTTTCAGAAGTGATGCTTGTGTTCCTTTTCCTGACCCTTGTGCTCCTAATATGATTATGTTCATCCTAGATACTCTAGTATTTCTTTTGGCTCCACGTGTTTTTGCCAGCATTCGCGCAGCTTTTTGAGCAGCGGGATTATTATTTTCTTGTCTTGCTGCCATATGTCGTAGAGTTTTCTGATTGTTTGAGCGTCTAGTTCGTCTTCGCCGATTAAATCAGTCTCTAATAGTGATCTATATTGTTCCATGAGGTGCCTGAAAACGTCTATTATTTGTTTTTTCTCGCCGTTCGTGTAGCACCTGCACTCGTACATTGCTGTTAGGCTGTTCGGGTCTGGGTTTAGCGAGTTTTCGAGTATGTCCAGTACTGGTTCCATTCTTTCTGCTATTTTTCTTTTTACGTGTCTTAGCAGGAAGTCTTCGTTTTCTATGAGTGAGATTTCGAATTCTTTGTTTATCTTGTCGAACTCTGGCAGTACTGGGTGTTCTTTTCTTGCTTTTTCGTATGCGTCTTTTATCATATTATAGTCGCTCTTCTGTTTCGTATATAAAATTTGCTATTAAGGGCAACTTTTTTAAAGTCACGTGAAGGAATTGCCTGTAACGCCTCCGTAGCTTAGTAGCCATAGCGGCGGTTTTGTAAACCGCAGGTCGAGGGTGCAACTCCCTCCGGAGGCTTCAGCAAACCTGTTGTGAGCCCAAAATGTCAAAGCCAAAAGACGTTGGAAATATGTCGACAATTCGTTTTGAAGCTAAACTGTTTAAAATCGGTTCATGGACTCTTCTCAGGCTTCCTAAGAGCGCAAGTGCGAAGCTTCCATCAAGAGGCATGGCAATGGTTAAGGGAACTATCAATGGTTTCCGTTTTCAAGCCGCGCTCGAACCAGATGGTAAGGGAAGCCATTGGTTCAGGTTCAACAAAACCATGCGCGAAGCCACTGGAGCCGGCGCAGGCGACACTGTAATGCTGGCGATTGAGCCGGCTAGAGAATGGCCGGAGCCCAAGGTGCCAGCGGATTTGAAGAACGCTCTCGCGGTCGCCCCACAGGCACGCACCCTATGGGTGGATATCACTCCAATCGCGCGCTGGGATTGGATTCGCTGGATAGGCTCAACCAAACAGCCGGAAACGCGCAGGCGACATATCGAGCACGCATTGGCGATGCTCAAGGCCGGAAAGCGAAGACCGTGTTGTTTTAACCGTGCCATGTGTACCGAACCATATGTATCGAATAATGGGGTGCTCCTCGAGCCGGCGCAAACGACGGCAGCCTAATTGGATTGCTTATTCAATGTATCAGGAAGAAACCATGAAAAAACCAAAAACCGTCTCTGCTTACATCAAATCTGCTCCTAAAGAGGTTCGTTCTAAGCTTGTTCAGCTTCGTAAAATAATCAGGTCTGTTGCGCCGAAAGCTGAGGAAAAAATCAGTTATGGAATGCCGTATTATGGGTACAAGGGGCGTCTGGCTTATTTTGCTTTTGCGAAAAAGCATGTCGGATTGTACGTTATGCCTCCGGTCATACAAAATCATAAAAGTGAGTTGAAAGGTTACGAGACTTCTAAGGCGACAGTGCGTTTTCCTTTAAGCAGGAAGCTTCCGGTAGCTCTCATTAAGAAACTGGTCAGGGCTGGAGTTAAGAAGAACGAATTTAAAATTTAGTTTCTTAGAATCAGTACGGGCAGACTCCTGGGACTGCGTTTGTGATTGTTGCCTGTGAGCCGGCTATTTGTTCGCACACTGTTTGTGCTTGTGTTTGGTCTTCTCCGGTTATCATTTGCACGTTTCCGCCGCCATTGCACGTGTAGCATTCTTGAATCAATGTTTGCTCAGGTGATATTCCTGCTTGGCAGTTTGCTAGGCACTGGCGTAATTGTGCGCCTCCTAGGTGTTCTTGTCCTGCTATTGGCTGGCCTGGCTCTGTTCCAAAGCATTGTGATTGGCAGTCTATTCCTACGCCCCACATACCTGATGGTCTTCCGCCAAGCATTGTGTAGGTCAAACCAATTATTGCTACGACTGCGAACGTTAGAAACAAGTAAAGTTCTACTTCTGCTCTTTTTTGCATTTTATTTAAAGAATAATGGCAGTATATAAACCTTGTGTGTTGAAACTTATCCCAATTCTCTCTTCAATATTTTGTGCGCGCGGTTGATTGCTTTGAATTTGGTCAAATTGCCTGTGGAAACGTCAGGGTGGTGTTCTTTTGCTAATGCCTTGTATCTTTTATTGATAGCGTCTAAATCTTTGGTGTCGTGGCTTACTCCTAATATTTCTCTGGCTTCTTTGCGTTGTTCATCAACATCTTCTTCCTCTGAGAATTCGCTGATGAAGTCCTGCATTGTTTTCCGTTTGTTAATTACGGCGTCGACTTCAAGCGCGATTACTTTTGAGATGACGTACAAATTTTCAACAAACTTTGGAGCCGCTTCATAGCTGTAGTACATGCGGTGTCCATCCATAAACCATAATACTGACGCGGGAGCGTTTTTCAAAGCGAATTTTTCCATTTGAACGTCAATCTGGCTTTCTGGAACTCCTAGCGCGTTCAATGCTTTGATTATGTGGTTCATGAATTGTACAGCTCGCCTGCTGAACGAGTCTACTATGAACATCTCGAATTCATGTCCTTTCACTTTTGTTATTGCCATTATTCGTTACCTGCTAGTGGTTATATACGAAAACCGCGCGTTCTTTATAAACCTTAGCTACAACCGAAACATTAAAATGCTCCTATCTTAACTTCTGAGCGTATGACTATTAGCAAAAAGGACATTGAGAAGCTAAGGAAAGGGTATCGTGATGAGCTTGCTATATTGGAAGAAAAGTGCAAGGCTGGCAATGCGACCAGGGAAGAATACGATAAATTGAATAAATTGCGTAAAAAGATGAAATAATTATCTTCTGCGTTTCCAGAATTGTTTGTGTTTTTTCTGTCCGCCTTGGTGCTGGAATGAGCGTTCGTGTGCTGGGCCGGCGATTTGCACAACTTTCTCAAATGTGGGAAGTGGTGCTGATTTTATTTCTCTTCCTAGATCACGCATGATGAGTTTGAAATCGCGGGCGGTTTGTTGTGTGACAAATGTTACCGCGTCTCCTTTTGCTCCTGCTCTTGCCGTGCGTCCGATGCGGTGAACGTAATCGTCTGATGTTCGGGGCACTTCATAATTGTAAACGTGTGAGATGTTATCGATGTGCAGTCCGCGGGAAGCGACGTCTGTTGCGACAAGCACGCCCAACCCTCTTTTGTGCAATGTGGTAATCGTTTGAATTCGTTTGCTTTGTGAGAGTCCGCCGTGGATTTCGGTGGCATTGATTTTTTGCGCGCGCAGGTTCTTTCCGACTTTGTCACAGCTGCGTCTTGTTGCGCAGAAGATAAGGGCAATGCCTGGTGTTTCGTGTTTTAGGCAGTGTACGAGTAGTGAGAATTTGTCTTGGTCTTGGACTGCGTATGCTCTTTCTGTGAGGAGGCTTCTGTCAACGTGTGTTTCTGCTTGTACTGAGACTGGTGAGTTCATGTAGCGGTTGACTAGTGAGCGCAGTCTTGTTGATAGTGTTGCGCTGAAGAGGTGTGTCTGGCGTTGTTTTGGCGTGTGCCGTATAATCTTCTCAACATCATCGATGAATCCCATGTCCAGCATTCTGTCTGCTTCGTCAAGGACAAGATATCGTACTGAGCTTAATTTTAATCCTCGTTCTATCATGTCTAAGAGTCTTCCCGGTGTTGCTACGACCACGTCTGCTGTGCGTAATGCGTTAATTTGCTGTCCGATTCCTACTCCTCCGAACACTGGAATGATTTTGATGACTGAGAGATATTTGGCAAACCCGTTGAGTGCTTCGCATACTTGTACGCATAGTTCTCTTGTTGGCGTCAGGATTAATGCCTGAACGCCCTTGCCGTGCGAGATGTTGCTTAGTAATGGAAGCCCGAATGCTGCGGTTTTTCCTGAGCCTGTTTGCGAGTGTCCTATGATGTCTTTTCCTGAAAGGATGAGTGGTATTGCTTTTTCTTGAATTTGTGTTGGAGTGTTGTAGCCCAGGTCGTGTATGGCTTTCAGTAGGGGCGCTGGTAGTTTGAAATCTGAAAATTGCATGAGTGTCTCCATCACTATTCTTTAACATATATCTTTGAGAATAGTAATCTATGCACGAGAGTGTCCATTTATAAAGGTTTGTATTGAGAACTTTTTATTTCAGTTTGCATGCGCCGTCTTGGCACCCTCTTGGGCATGCGTGTTCGTTGATGTATCCTGGCAGGTATTGGTCGTTTTGGCATTGTCCTTCCAGCAGTCCGTCTTCTTCTGTTATGCCTTTTTGTGTTTTGTATTGCTGGTTTTTGTACATTGGGAAGTCTCTGATGCACGTGTCTGTCCATTCCATTGTTGTTGAGCCTGTTTTTACTCTTGTTGTTTTTCCTTGCCGGAAATAATTGTCTCCGTCTGTGTCAAGGCATTTTTGTGTTTCCAGGTCTGATGGGTATCTGGATAGGTATGCTTCGAAGATTTCTCGTGCCGCAAATTCTGGCAGGAATGTTTCGATGTAAACAAGGAAGTTTCCGCTTGACCAGATGACTACTCTGTGGTCTTCTTGTGTTAAATACAATGCAACGATGTGTCCTTGGTGTCTTGTTGCTCCGTTGTTGATTATGTGGAAGAATTCCGAGTTCAAAACAACATTCAGTTCTTCTCGTGTTGCGAATTTGAACACGTGGACTAGTACTGTGACGCTTCCTGCTTGGTATCTTGCGTCGTATCGTTCTGCTGGTATTATGCTGAATGAGTCTTGTGTTGCGTCTGTGGATGCTAGCGTGAATGGTAGTATTTCTTTTATTGTGTATTTGTTGATGTTGCCGTGGAGTCTTGTATCGGGCGTGGGTGCTGGTTTTTCTGTCGGCTGTATTGTTGGCTCTGGCGGTTGTATTGTTTGTTCTGCTGCTGGCGCGCATGCTATTAGCAGTAATAATAGCAGGAACCTCTTTTTCATATGGTTGTTTTGTGTTGTGTTTATTAAAAAGGTTTTGTAAACGAAAGCATCGATAAAGCAAAGCTTTGTCGGGGCTCTCGAAAATCCTTAAGATTTTCGAAAGCTTAAAGTGCTCTAAGTTTTACTTCTGTATTATGAAAAAAGCAATATTTTTGTTGTTGTTGCTTGTGGCGTGCCAGGTGCAGCCGCAGTTGAAAGGTGTTCTGGAAGGTAAATTAAGCATTGGCCCTATTTGTCCTGTTGAGCGTGTTCCTCCTGATCCAAGTTGTCAGCCGACTCCTGAAATGTATAAGGCGTGGCCGTTGGAGATTTCTCAGAAAGGAAAGAAGGTTGCAACAATTGTTGCCAATGATGGAACTTTCAGTGTTGAGCTTGCTCCGGGAACGTATGTTGTTGACTTGGAAAGAAAACAGGGAATTGGCGGAAGCTCTTTGTTGCCAGCAACCGTTAAAATAACCTCTGGTGAAACAACAACGCTTGAACTTGACATTGATACGGGAATAAGATGAAATCTCGTTGTTTTGGTACTGGCGACGTTTTGTACGAGCGTTATCATGATGAGGAATGGGGAATTCCTATTCATGATGATAGAACATTGTTTGAATTTGTTATTTTAGAGGGCGCTCAGGCTGGTCTTTCTTGGTCTACTATTTTAAAGCGCAGAGAAGGGTATCGTAAGGCATTCTTTAACTTTAATGCAGAGAAAGTTTCCAAACTAACTGCGTCTGACGTTAAGCGCTTGATGAATGATGCTGGCATTATTCGCAACCGGCTTAAAATCAAGTCAACTATTAGCAACGCTAAAGCTTTTCTTGCTGTCCAGAAGGAATTTGGTTCTTTTGATAAGTACATTTGGAGTTTTACAAATAATAAGACTATCAGAAACCGTGTTAAGCGCGGCAATTGGCAGGCAACGACTAAAGAGTCAGATGCAATGTCTAAAGATTTGAAAAAGCGTGGTTTCAGATTTGTGGGAAGCACGATCTGTTATGCTTTCATGCAGGCTGTTGGCATCGTTAATGATCATGCAGAAGATTGTTGGAAGTCTTAGAGTAACGAACTCTTGTATTTTTCTGGGTAATATGCTTTTGCTCTGACAATCATGGGCGTTAGCCCTCTTTTCGCAAGCGCCTCTCTTAATCTTTCTTCATCAACTTTTTGGTCGTATCCTAAACAAATAACATCTGGTTTTTCTTGTTCTACCATCTTCAATTTATCTCCCTCATTGCCCAGTATTGCTTTATCCACAATTTTTACTGTTTTTACGGGTGCTAGTCTTTCTTGCTCTGTGTGTTTTGGTTTTCCTTTTTCTTTGATAACTGAAGAATCGCGTGCAACTACGACAATAAGGTAATCTCCGTGTTGTTTTGCCTGTCTGAAGTAGTCTAAATGTCCTTCATGCAGAATATCAAACGTGCCTGTGCACATAACTTTTCCCATGTAGTCGTACTTCACATACATCATAATTATATCTTTCTGTTATTTAAGAGTAAATTATGGTGAAAGAACAGTGAACGGATGAGTGATGGCGACCGCGTGCGCAACTCCCATCACAACACGGGCCTCATGCTGAGCGCATAGCTATATGCTTTGGCCCCTCCAATGTTTTTTAGAGTTCAGAGAATCTAGTTAGTCTTTTTATGGTAAAGGTATAATGCATAGCCTAAGTAGATGAATGATGCGATTCCAAGAAGCACTATTATTGCCTGATGTATGATTATTGGAATACGAAATGTATCAAAAGTGCCTATGTAGTAGACGTACATGGAGCCAACTGATGATAGAGAAATAACGATTGTCAATAGTGCTAGAGAATCAATTAATTTTCTTTCATGTTTCTGCATAAAAACACCTCTTTTATTATTTGCCAGTTATTGAGTTCCAGAGTCGTGACCAAAAGCCTTGTTGCGATAGTTCTGGTATAGGTTTTAGTGTTGGCTCGTTAGCTTTTTCAGTAACGCCGAATAGGCAGCCGTTTAGGCATCGAATAACTTTTGCATTGCAGGTATCGTATTCTTGTTGACTTGTTTGAGAATCTTCAGGCAGGGTTATGATGCACTCTTGGTATTCATTTTCGCAGTTTTGGCAGCGTGATTCTGGCTGGCGCGGGCATTCTGGCCGTAGTATTTCGTCTCTTGGCATTATTGCGACTATTTCTGGCGGTGCGGTAGGAGTAACTTCTGCTGGTGCTACGTAAGCCGTGACTAGGCATCTTTTTGCCATGCATGCTTGGAATTGTCTTTCATCTTTGCTGTAGTCTAGTCTGCAAACGTCTTCGCAGGACGCTACGACCGGTCTCGGGTGTCCGCATTCTCGTATATAGCATTCTCGAATTTTAACTGGAACTCCGCTGAATTCGCGCTCGCAGGTTTCTTCGCAAGTCTCAGGTGGTTGGCAGTCTTGTAAGCATTGTTCGAGTTCAGCAGGGTTATTGTTTGAGATTCTTTGACGGCATGAGTCTTCGCAGCTGGGAGTTTCTTTTGGTGTTGTTATCTTTTCTGGTGTGCATTCTTCTCTGCACATACTATTGCAATTCGCGACAGATGCTGTTTTGGAGCTCATGCAGTAATTATAACAATCGGCGTAGCATTTTTCGTCCAATTCTTGTGCAAGTGCGCTTGCTGCTAATAGAACAAATAATAGTAGTACGGCGTATTTCATAGTCTCACCTTTTTTAAGATATTAAGTGTGTAGATGTAGCCTGGGTTTATTAAATTACTTAGCTTTCTTCTGGAACTCGGTATATCCGCATCCGCCGCAGTATAGTCTGCTTTCGTGTTGTGCCATGAAGAATCCTTGTCCGCACTTAGGGCAGCTTTTATTTTTGCGTTCCAACTTGTCGCCTTTCTTTTCGTACAATTTCCAGATTCCTTTTTGCGGTGGTCCTTTTTTTGCTGGTGCTTTTTTGTCTGCCATTAATCATCACTTCGCTGGTGCAGCTGGTGCCGTTCCGGGCGCCGCTGCTTTTTGTTTCTTTTTCGGCTCTATTTTGTCGAATTGTTCTTTTGATGTGTAAGCGTATGCTTCGAATTTGGCTTTTGCGCCTCCAAATTCACCGAATATGTGCTTTATCGCTACTACTTCTTGTCCAACACCTAACTTTCTAGCCAGTTCTTCCAGCAACTGTTTGTTGCTTGGTGTTGCTCCTTGGAATGTTAGTTCTCCGTGAAGTTCTTTTCTGTTTAATAGTGGGTTTTCTTTCTGTGTTGTTATGTTTAGTTCCATTATGTCACCTTGATTGCGTATTCGCCTTCTGCTTCTGAGCCGATTTTTTTGGCTATTCCACTTTGTTTTGCGTCTATTACGTATATTCTTCCTTTCCAGTTTGTTACTGATTGTGTTGTCTTGCAGAGTGGACACTCATCGCCTTCATAGAAGTACTTGCATCTTTTGCATGCTTTTTTCTTGCTCATTCTTTCTTCTCCTTGGCTTTCTTTTCAGCTTTAGGCGCTTCTGCAGCTGGTGCGTCTTCTGCTGTTATCCATTCCAGTTTGCCAAGTCCTGGCTGTCTCATTGTCAATCCAATTTTTGGATTGGTTACATCCTTGAATGATACTGCGATGACTCTTGCTCTGCAGCCGTCTCCTATTTTTAGTGCTCTTTTGCTGTCTCTTCCGCTTAAGGTTTTCTCTTTTGCAAATGTTACGAAATCGTCCATTGTTTGTGATATGTGTATCATTCCGTCTATTGGTCCTAGTGTTATGAATGCTCCGAAGTCTGCTATGTCTTTTATCTTGCCGGGCAATATTTCTTGTAGTTCTGGCTGGAATACAAGCAGCTCAAACGTTGTGTCGTAGTAGCTTGCTCCGTCTCCTGGGATTATGATTCCTTCTCCTATGTTTTTGATGCTTGATACGTCTATTACGACTCCCAAGCTTGGGTCTATCATGCCGTCATACTTTTGTTTGACTGCTTTTAAGACTGCTTCTTTTACGTCGAACGTGAAAAACCTTGGTGGTACTCTTATGTGGTCGTTTACTTCTGTTTTGTAAAACATTTTGGTCTCCATCAATAACGGGTAGTTAGAAGAAACCCCCGTTATCTCATCCTATAGAGGAAAAACCAGTTGCCCCTTTATAAAGCTTACGCCCCGACAACCTCGAGCTTGTCCTTTCCCCTTATGATAACTACGCTTTGCCCTTTTTTCTTTAATTTGCGCTTTAATTCTTTATCCATAGTGGCTATCATGTGATTCTCATCTGCCATGTCAAGCAATAAATTGTCCGTGTGCCCGCCAGTAGTCGGGATTACAGTAACATGTTTTGTCATGAGTATAGTCTTCGCCAGTTTTGCTTGTAGTCCTTCTTTTTTTCCGCGTGCAATGATGGTATCAAGCTCTTCCATTGTTCTATCTAGTATCGCGACTTCAAAAGAAAAATCTAGCACTCTTGTCAGCTCGGAATGTATGTCGACTCTGTGCTTCGCGCATTCTACAAAGAAATTAGTGTCTATGAGGATGGTTTTCATATTTCCAGCTGACGATTGATGATAAAATTATGCTGTACAGGATGAACGCGAATGTCATGTCGACGACTGTTGACATTCCTTCTATGTTGTAGACTGCTATGAGGAATAGGACTGCTGCTGTTGCCACTCCTTTTGGCGCATTCAAAGACATGTAGATTATTTCGTTGAGCGTGTATTTGTCTGAGTGTACGCTCACCCATGTTGCTAGGAATCTGATTGCCGTGTATGCTACTAGTAGTATTATTGATGTTATGAAGAATTCTTTTGTGTATGGTATTTTGATTATGAGTCCGGTCAGAATGAACACTAGGATGTAGAGTGCTTTTGTGAACACGCTTTCTACTCCCAGCAGTGTTATTTTTTCTTTGACGTACGCGTTTCCGAAGAACAGTCCTAGTGATGTTACTGCTAGTACTCCTGAGCCTCCTAAATTCTCGGCCAGCACGTATGACAGCAGTGCTGCGATTATTACTGCGAGTGGCGAATATACTTCTGCGTAGACTTTTTGTACGAGTTTGAACAGCACTACTCCTATGAATACTCCTGTTCCTATTCCTACTATGAAATTTAGTAAGAATGGCACTGACTGTTCTATTATTTCTGCGAGTATTCCCCCTTTGATGTTTTTCATTAGGTCAAGAACTAAAAATGGCAGGATAACTGTCAATGGCGTGTTGAATATGCTTTCAAGCTTCAATAATGTCAGCGCTCTTGATTTGCCTCCTAGTTCTAGTACTAGTTCTGGTGATGTTCCTGTCATTAGTGCTGCGAACAATAAACTGCTCCAGATTGGTATTTGTAATATGTAGTGTGCTGATGCTGTGAATAGCACCATTGTGAAGAGTGTGAATATGAATGTGAACTTGAGTGCTTTCCAGCTGAAAGTGTCTAGGTCTCGTAATCTTAATCTTGCCGTGCTGTCGAATACTATCATTGCGAGGGCGAGTATTGCGAGGCTGTTCAGAAAAACATCAGGGAATTGTATTAAGGGCGCGTCTTTGTACTCAATGCTGCCGAAGAACATTCCTGCGAGCAATAATAGAAACGCGTCTGGTAGTCTTAGTCTGTTTCCTATCCATGAACAGATGACGCCAACAAATAGTAATACTGCTATTGCTGTTGTTATTACGAGTGCATCTTGCATGTGTTAAATGCGGGCTGGCGTCTATATAAACTTTTATCACTACTAAGGTTTTTAAACAGTTTTGCGTTTATTCAATTAATGCGCTATCAATCTATTTTTCAGGAAGTGTTGAAGGGTGTTGTTCCGTCTAGTGCTGAGCGCGCTAAAGTTTTAGCTCAAGTCAACAGTTTTCTCAGCAATCTTAATGCAGAACTAAAGCGTGTTAATGTAAAAGCCAAGGCAGTTTTGGGTGGCAGTTATGCTAAGGATACTTGGCTTGCTGGTGATTATGATGTTGATGTTTTTGTGAGGTTTAATCTTGTTCACAAAGAGCAGAATCTGGCAGACTTGCTCGAAAAAGCGTTGAAGAAGTGGCGTCATGAGAGGATTCATGGCAGTCGTGATTATTTTTGGGTTAGGAATGGTATAAAATATGAAATTGTTCCCGTGCTTGATATTCAAAAAGCAGTGCAAGCAGAAAACGTTACTGATTTTTCTCCGTTGCATGTTGCTTGGGTTAACAAGTATGGCAAGAAGTTCAAGAATGACATCAGATTAATCAAGAAGTTCTGTAAGGGCGCTTCTTGTTATGGTGCTGAGAGTTACATCAGGGGTTTTTCAGGCCATGTTGTCGACATTCTCACAATCCATTATGGCGGCTTTTTGCCTTTGTTGAAGGCGTCTGTTAAGTGGAAGCCCAAAGTTGTCCTCGACCACAATAATGAGTTCAAGGGTAATGCTTTGTTGATGATGAATAAGAGTAAGACTGAGGGTCCTATGGTTTTGGTTGATCCTGTTCAGCCTGGCAGGAATAGTGCTGCTGCGTTAACCAAGGAGAATTTTGATAGGTTTGTGAAAGCAGCCAAGTCTTTCTTGAAAAAGCCCAGCGTTTCTGCTTTTGTTGAGAAGCAGGTTGATTTTGACAAGTTAAAGAAGAAAGGGCATTTAATAAAAATCTCAGTTAAAACTTTGGCTGATAAGGAGGATGTTGCTGGCACTAAGTTTGTTAGGGCGTTTGAGCACGTTCGCGATAAATTAATGGACTTCCAAGTCAAGGATTCTGGCTGGTTGTGGGATAGGAAGTCTTCTGGTGTTTGGTGGTTTGTTCTTGGCAGTAAGCAGTTGCCTGAACTTTTTGACTGGTCTGGCCCTCCAATAAAGATTAAGCCTGCTGTTGTTGATTTTAAGAAAAAGTACAAGAAAACATTCGTTAAGAAGGGGCGCGTTTGGGCTAAAGTTAAGCGCATTGAGCGTTCTCCTGAGCAAATCTTGAAGCGTCTATTCAGTGAAGAGTTCGTTAAGTCGAGAGTTAAGGGTGTGAAGTTATGAATGGATTGTGGTGGGCTGCGTTGTTGAGCATGACTCCTATTGTTGAAATGCAGGGTGGCATTCCGGTTGCTCTTGCTTCCGGCGCCAGCCCTTTGACTGCCTTTGTTGTTTGCGTCATTGCTAATTTATTAGTTATGCCCATTTTATTCTTCTTTCTTGAGGAAATTCATCATCGTTTTTTGCACGTTAAGGGTTATCAGTCTTTGTTTGATAAGTTCATGGAGCGTATAAGGAGGAAAGTTCATCCTTTGGTTGAAAAGTATGGAATTTATGGTCTTATCGTGCTTGTCGCCTTGCCCGGTCCTGGCACTGGCGTTTATACTGCGACTGTTGCTTCTTGGTTTTTTGGTTTGAAGAAGCGTAAGGCTTACTTGGCAATTTCTGTTGGCATGGTTATTGCTGCTTCTCTTGTGCTTGCTGTTAGCTTGGGAGTTATGAATGGCTGGAAGTTCTTGGCCGGCTAAACTATATTTCTCACTACCAATATTGTTTTATTAGCGTTATTTTTCGCACTATTATGCGTGTATTCGAGAAAATAGTGCCTTTTTTGCAGGAGCGCTTGCAGGTTTCTGGTAGTGTTATTCTTGTTGGCTCTCATGAGCGTATTCCTATTCGTCCTGATGCTTTTATTCCTGTAACGTCTGAGTTAAAGCCTGTTCATGTTGTTTTTGTTGATGGTGGCAATGGTGAAATCTTGAAGGGTCCGAATGTGAGTGTTCAGTTTGTTCGTTTGTATGCTACTTGGTATCATAATAATGTGAGAGTGGAATCTGAGCTGAAAGAGCGCGTTGTTGTAGTGATAGCTCAGAAGAAGGATGTTGATATCGTGTTTGAGTCTAAGGTGTTTGACATTGATGGGAATGAGCTGTCTTCGCAGTTTTTTGACCCGTTTGACCCTGCGCTGGCTTTGTCAGGGCGCCGCGCTGACCCTGCTTCTGTTGCTTCTTATGTTAGAAAGCTTTTGGAGCTTGGTTTTGCAGAGTCGGTTATTGAGGGTTTGCAGCAGGGGGATATTCTTGTGCGTGATGGTGATTTGGAGAGTTTTGGCAGTGCTGTTGAGGAGAGGATTAAGTTTTTGAGGTTGGTTGCTGATAAGAAACAGGTTGTTGTCATCGGCCTGTCAAAGACTTCCACGTTGTGCACTGATAGCGGCAACAGTGCTGTTTCTGTTTTGAGCAAGCTTTCTCCAGCTGGCGTTTGGGCGTATTACACTGGTGGCAAGGTTGGTTTTGTGAAGCTTCATCCAATGTCTCATTATGTTTTCAGGTGTGATGTTTTGCAGCAGGACAGGGATGTTTTGTTGTACGCTGTTCCTTTGCTCGTTGCTAACTCGTCTGACCCTGCTTTTTTGGGCTACCCGTATGGTTTGGTGGAAGCGGACAAGTTTGCTCAAGTGCCAAAGGATGAATTGTCTCAGTTGCGCGCTCGTTTCGCTGTTCAGTCAAGAGAGGTGTTCAGGTCTATTGAAGCAGCGTTGGACGCTCACGATGTGCTGAACTCCTTTTGAGTAATAACATAGTTTTTTATGTGTTTTCCTGTTATGTACTGTTAATTTCAAAAGGAGGTATTGGTTATGGATGCGAAAACAGGTCATTGGGCTTTCTTAGTGGGTGTTGCTTTGTGCGTTATTGCTGGTTTTGTTCCGCAGTTGCAGACGTATAAGATTACTTGGGTTATTGTTTTCTTGGGACTCATTGTTGGTTTGTTGAATATTACTGCCAAGGAGACTCAGGAATTCCTTATTGCAGCAGTTGCTCTTATTATTGCGGCTGATGTTGCTAGTGATATTATCGCTCTTGGCTCTATTGCGCCGATTTTTGGTAATATTATCACTTTTGTCTTCCCTGCTGCTTTAATCGTAGCGTTGAAGACTATCTGGGAATTGGCAAGTTCGTAAGATTTTTATTTTGGTTTTTTTTTAAATTTAATTTATAATGGTGAGTTGAAGTGAACTACGACAGAACACACATTGAATCATTAAAGCGAAGACAGCAGGTGCGTCATTTTCCTTACTTGACGGTATTCGTGATTCTTGCCGTGCTTGTTTTTGGTTTGTTGTCAATTATACATTAATGAGCTATTCTCGACATCATTCCTGATTTCTTTGCGCTTTTGATTGACCATGCAAAGAATGGCCAGGCTAGGCAGAAATAGGCTGCTGTTATGAAGAATGCGTGCCAGAGGGTGCCTGTTGTGACTTGCGCGCCTGTTGCTATCGCTCTTGCTGTTTCAAATACGTATGTGAATGGCATTATTTCTGTTATCCATCTGATTGCTTCTGGAAATAGTTCTCTGTTGAAGAATGGTGCCGACAAAAAGATAAACAGTTGCAGCAGGCTCCAGCTTAGGAATCCGTATTCTCTTCCTACTGAGAGTATTATTCCTGTGATGATTATTGCTAGGGCGAGAGAGCCAAGTAGTGCTATGCCTGCAAGCATTGCCACGGTTTTTATGTTGGCAAACAATGGTGCTCCGAATGAGTTTGCCACAGTTAGCAATAGTGTTCCTATTGTTATCGCTATTGTCGTGCTGGTGGCGAGCTTTGCGAAAAGATAATCGAATTCTGATACTCCTGATACTAAGACGTGTTTGATGTTGAATGTCCACAGGTCTTCCATTACGAGCATGTTGGCTTGTTGTTGTGCGAGCTGGCAGAAGCTCCAGAACAGGTTTACCGTTAGTACTATGAGTCCTGCTTCTACTGCGTATTGTTTGCTGTGCAGGGCGAATAATCCCCATATGAGTATTGATGTTAGCGGGAAGTATGTTACTTCAAGCAGTCTCCACTTTACGCGTCTTATCATTAGTGCGTCGTTTTTTATTATTGATATTATGTTGTGCAGATTCATTGTTCTCCTAGTACTTTGATGAAGTAGTCCTCCAGTGTTGGTTTTTTGATTGAGATGTCTTTGACCAAATATCCTGCTTTGTGTACTTCTGCCATCAGCGTGCTCATCGCGTCTTCGTCGTGGAGCGTTGCTCTTACTCTGTTGCCTTTTACTTGCAGGCCGTGTTCTTTTGCAAACGCTGTGGTTGGTTTCTTGTCAAGCGTCAATATGATGTCGTATGTGGCAAAGTGTTTTAGCTTTACTTCTTTGACTTCTCCTACATCGACTATTTTTCCTTCGTAGATGAATGCTATTCTGTCGCATAGTTGTTCTACTTCGTGCATGTAGTGGCTTGTCAATAGTATTGTCATTCCTTCTTCTTTGTTTAGTCTTTGTACTTCGTTTCTGACGTTTCGTGCCACGTCCGGGTCAAGTCCTAGTGTGGGCTCGTCCATCAGGAGGAGTTTTGGCTTGTTCAGGAGTGCTTTTGCGAATGCTACTCTTAGTCTTTCTCCTGTGCTGAACCACGTGATTTTTCTGTCCAGTAAGTGTTCTAGTTTTAGTAGTTTGACGAGTTCGTTTATTCGTTCTTTTTTGTTTGGTATGTTGTATATGTTTGCGAAGAAGTTTAGCACGTCTCTTGGAGTCATTGCCCAGTGGAATTGGCTTCCTCCTGCTACTACGTTGATTTGTCTTAGGACGTCTGGGTTTGGTGTTTCTCCCAGTATTTTTACTTCGCCTTCATCTGGTGTTAGTAGGTTGAGCATTACATTGATTAGTGTTGTTTTTCCTGCTCCGTTTGGTCCAAGAAGTCCGAATATTTCTCCTTGTTTTACTTCTAGGCTGACGTTTGATAGTGCTTTTATCTCGGCATTTTTTATTATGAACGTTTTGCTCACGTTAGAAACTGTTATCGGGTTCATTTTGAAAAGAAAACGTGTTTGTTTTATATTATTATCGTCCGCAACCTATAAACCACAATATTTATATAAAGCTCTTGCCCATTTTTTATCAAAAAGAGGTTTTGGTGATGAAAGAGGATAGGTCAAAGTCTTTTATCTTGTGGTTTAACGAGCTTGGTATAGAGGACATTCCTCTTGTTGGTGGCAAGAATGCTTCTCTTGGCGAGATGTATCGTAATCTTACTAAGAAAGGCGTGAAAGTTCCTAATGGTTTTGCTGTTACTGCCTATGCTTACAGGTATGTTCTTGAGAAGTCTGGCGCGATGGATAGTTTGAAGTCTGCTTTGCGTGGTTTGAAAGTTAGTAACGTCAGGGCGTTGGCTGAAGCTGGAAGAAAAGCAAGGGATATTATCTTGCATTGCGAATTTCCTCCTGAATTGCAGGTTGCTATTACTGATGCTTATCAGAAGTTGTCAGGCGACTACAAGCAAAAGAATACTGATGTTGCCGTTCGTTCTTCTGCTACTGCTGAGGACTTGCCTGAGGCTAGTTTTGCTGGCCAGCAGGAAACTTTCCTTAATATTCGTGGTAATCATGAGTTGATAGATTCCTGCAAGCGTTGTTTTGCTTCGCTTTTCACTAATCGTGCTATTGCTTATCGTGCTGAGCACAAGTTTGACCATTTCAAGGTCTATCTATCAATCGGCGTGCAGAAGATGGTTCGTTCTGATTTGGGCAGTGCTGGTGTTATATTCACGTTAGATACAGAGACTGGTTTCCCTAATGTTGTTTTTGTTACTGGCAGTTATGGTCTTGGTGAGAGCGTTGTGCAGGGCGCAGTTAATCCGGATGAGTTTTATGTTTTCAAGCCGACTTTGCGTCATGGTTTTAAGCCGTTGATTGACAAGCGTCTTGGTGAGAAAGCCACGAAGATTATTTACACTGATGAGGGCACTCATCCTATCAAAAAGATTGATACTCCGATGGAGGACAGGAAGAAGTTCTGTCTTTCTGATGATGAAGTTCTTACGCTTGCTGAGTGGGCTATGACTGTTGAGGACCATTACAGTCAGAAGAAGGGCAAGTGGTGTCCTATGGATTTGGAGTGGGCTAAGGACGGCCAGACTCATGACTTGTATATTGTTCAGGCGCGTCCTGAGACAGTGCAATCGCAAAAGAACAGAAACATTATCGAAGAATACAAGTTGTTGCAGAAGGGTAAAGTTCTGACTATGGGCAAGAGTGTTGGCAACAAGATCGCTCAGGGTCCTGCTCATGTTATCAGGGATGTTAAGGATATTGCCGAGTTTAAGTCTGGTGAAGTGCTTGTTACTGAGATGACTGACCCTGATTGGGTGCCTATCATGCGTATTGCTTCTGCGATTGTAACAAATAGGGGTGGCAGAACTTCTCATGCGGCAATCGTTAGCAGAGAATTAGGTCTTCCTTGTATTGTTGGCACTAATAATGCAACGCAGGCTGTTAAGAATGGTCAGAAGGTTACTGTTAGTTGTGCTGAGGGCGAGCATGGAATTGTTTATGATGGATTTTTGAAGTTCAAGGTTGATAAGATTGACGTGCAAAAATCTCCAAGGCCGAAGACGAAAGTTATGATGAATATTGGAGACCCTGATCAGGCTTTTGAGTTGAGCTTTTTGCCCAATGATGGTGTTGGTCTTGCGCGTGAGGAGTTTATTGTTAATGAGTACATTAAGATTCATCCTATGGCGCTTATCAAATTTGATGAGGTCAAGGATGAGGAAACTCGAAAGCAGATTGAAGAGATGACTTCTGGCTACAAGGATAAAAAGCAGTTTTTTGTTGACAAGCTCTCGATGGGTGTTGGCATGCTTGCTGCAGCGTTTTTCCCTAAGGATGTTATCTTGCGTTTCAGCGATTTCAAGACTAATGAATACGTCAATTTGATTGGCGGTAAGTATTTTGAGCCGAAGGAAGAGAATCCGATGATTGGCTGGCGTGGTGCTTCTCGTTATTACAAGCCTGGTTACAAGGCGGGTTTTGAGCTTGAGTGCAAGGCAATTAAGAAAGTGCGTGAGGAGTTCGGCTTGACAAATCTGAAATTAATGATTCCTGTCTGCAGGACTATTGAAGAAGGCAAGAAAGTTCTGGCTATTATGAAGGAGAACGGTCTTCAGCAGGGCAAGAATGATTTGCAGGTTTACGTTATGTGCGAGATTCCTAGCAACGTTGTTCTTGCTGACGAGTTTTGTGATATTTTTGACGGTTTCAGCATCGGTAGCAACGACCTCACGCAGATGACTCTTGGTGTTGACCGTGATTCTGAGCTTGTTGCGGATATTTATGACGAGCGTAACGAGGCAGTAAAGCGTATGATCAAGCATGTTATTGAAGTTGCTAAGGAAAGAAAGAAAAAAATTGGCATTTGCGGTGACGCGCCGTCTACTTATCCTGAGTTTGCTGAGTTCTTGGTTGATTGCGGCATTGACAGCATTAGCTTGTCTCCTGACGCGATTGTGAGAACGCGTGTTGTTATCGCAAATCACGAAAAGCGTCGGAAATCATAACTTATTTCCGGGGTGCTCGGAAATTTGGAGTATCATTATATGATTTTAGCAAATTTCCGACAAAGAAGAAATAATTTTTTGATTTTTCTTAAAGTTGGGTAGTAACAAACATTTATAAGTAAAAAGACCGATTTATTTTCTATATGGCATCTCGAGGAAGACCGATTAAGTCTGAAGTCAGGCAGAACGTGATTGAAATCTTGAGCGTTATTGGTTCTGCGTATGGTTATCAGATTCACAAGTATTACAATGAATTGTTCCCATCTTGCACAAGAGAGAACATTTACTATAATTTGAGAAAGGGTGTTAAGCTTGGCGAGTTTGAGCTTGCAGAAGTAAAGCAGGAGAAGGGTGCGTATTCTTGGGGCACTGTTGTTGAAAAGAAATATTACAAACTCGGCTCTAAGGCTGTTGTTCGCGGTAATCCTAAGGTTAAGGATTTCTTTGATAAGTTGAAGCCGAGAAAGTAATCGTCGGAAAGAATTATATACTTGAATAGCTAGATGGTGCTTATGGGGAGTAATCTTATTAGCAGATTAAAAGTGCCTTCAGCATTAGCTGTGGGTTTTCTTTCTGGCGCTATAGGATTTTATGCATTTACGCACGATAAGAAAAACGATGTGCATGAATCAAAGCCGCCATCTCCGGCAGATGAGCAGAAGCACGAAGCTTCTGTTCCGTCTAATCTCGAGCCGAAGTATGAAAAGCCTAAGCCAGAGGTCACTGAGCCAAATTCTGGCAAGTCTGCGCTTGAAGAGTTTGTGAAGAATGCATATAACCGCGCGCCTGTCAAGTCCGATGATGTAAAATCTCGCATTCTTGATATAACAGTTAAGGACGGTTCGCTCGTGTATAAATGCGCCGGCTTGTTGTTGACATCCGAAGGTCATTTTGTTATGCCAAATTATGGAATGAACGAAATAATGCGTCTGGATTTTGGATGGAAAAACATACCGTATATAGGTAAAGATGGAGAGGCAGTTAAACAGCCCAACAAGGAAAAATGTGAGACTTTCATTAGGGATTCAAACGGTAAAGAATACCTTTTGGAAAAAATGCTTTGTTCAGCGCATGATCCTGTGAACAAACTTAATTTCTACATTGCAAAAATTAAGACTGACAGGCCTTTAGCATTGAAAGAATGCGGTTTTGTCAAGTCTGTGAAAGAAAGAATGGAACTTGAGGCTTTAGCAGGAGAAAAAGAATATTTGGGAGAAGTCACTTCCGTGTTTGAGAGCGGATTTAAATCGAATATCGAACTGCCTTCCAGTGTCAAAGCCGGTTATCCGGTATTGAGCGATGGCAAGATTGTGGGAATATTTATGAAATCAGACAGAAATTCATCCGTATTCCTTTCCGTCGAAGAATTTATGGGAAGTATACTGCCTTCTGTGTATGGCCCGGAAGATGCGGACTCTAAGTATTAATTGCATTTATTCTAGAACTAATTATTTCTCATCCATGCTTTGTAGAATTATCAAATCTTGCGTGGTTAATTTCTCGCCTTTTCTGAATTTTTGTTGAACTTCTGCTTGTAATTCTGACAATTTCCTTTTTTTCTGCTGTTCTGTCTTAATATGCTCCTCTTTTACATCCTCGCCGAGCTGTACCTTAAGTTCGTTGAATTGTTTCTTTTTCTCGTCGAGTCCTGGCAGTTTTTCTTCAATCTCTTTTTTCCTGATTTCGATTTGTTTATTCAGCTCGCCTTCCTGTTTTTTTAATTCATCGACTTTTTTGCTGATTTCCATTAATTTCTCATGTTTTTGTTGTGAGTTTCTTGCTTTTTCTTGTATGATTGCGTGCAGTGAGTCTGATTTGTCTTTTAGCTGGTCTATTTCTTTGCTTAACCCTCTTGTTTCGCCCCATAGTCCGCTCATTTCTTCTATTTCTTTGAGCTTTTTCTCCATGCTTCTGATAATCTTCATCAGAGCTTTTTCTTTTTCAAAGCTCAATCCTTCTGTTTCTATTTTGTATTGTGCTCTTTCTATTTCCTGTTTTATCTTTCCCGGGTTTTCTCTTACGGCGTGCTTGGTCTCGACTTTTTTCTTTTCGCCGTGCACTTTTTTGAAAGCTTCAATTTTCTGTTTTATTTCAGTGGCTAGTTTCGCTCTTTCTTCTTTTGCCTGCTTGACTTCTTTTGTTAGAGAATCTCGGTCTTGTCGTAACTGTTTTATTTCGCGTATAAATCCAGAAATTTGTTTGCCTAGAGGGTTGCGTTGTTCGAAGAGTTTTTCTTTTTGGTCGTTTAACTCATTAAGTGTGCTTCTCAGTGTTTTTATCTCTGTTTGAAGCGCATCAGTTTGTACTTTTAGCTGCTGTTTCTCTTGCGTTGTCAACATTCAGTTTCCTCTGGCTAATTAATGTAAACATAAAAAAATTTAGCCGAAGAGTGCGCTTAGTCCAGCTGCTGCTTGTTCTTCTGACTTTTTCTCGTCTTCAGCTGACTTTTTCTTGTCTTCTTTCTTTTCGCCCGCTGGTGCCGCTGCGGCAGGTGCTGCAACTGCTACTGGTGTTGCTGCTTTCTTCATAGCTTCGTCAATGTTGACGCCTGATAGGCTTGCAACTAGTGCTTTGACTCTTGCATCGTCTGCTTTGACGCCTGCTGCTTCTAGCACTTTCTTGACGTTTGCTTCTTCTACTTTGTGTCCTGCCTTGTGGATGAGCAAGGCCGCGTATATATATTCCATTTTTGTTGTCCTCCGAGTAATATTATTGAGCTGGATTTCCTTCTGCTAGTTCTGGAGTTGTGATTTTGCCTTCTTCTCCGACTGCTTTTGCTTCTCTGTATGCTTTTGCGATGAATACTTCGACGTTATCCTTGGTTATGTATCCGATGTCGACTGCAACGTTGAGTGCTTCGCTTGATGCGCCAATTAAATCTAGCATGAACTTGGTTTCGTCAATGTCAAGCACTGATCTTGGATAGATTATTCCTTTTTCGTAAACGCAGCTCAAGTCCAAACCAATCTCCATTGGCTCTATGCCTAGTCTTTGGAGCATGCTTGCTAGTTTTGCGTTGATTGGTTCTCCTTCTTTGACTACTGTGACTTCTTGTTTGATTGCGACTTTTCCTGCTTCAACTCCTGCTTTGATGCCTAATGCGGCAAATTCAGAAATTACAGGGCCTGGCGTGAATGGTGTTGGTCCTGGTTGCAGGACTATGTCTCTTGGTGCTGTTTGTCCTGCTTTTGCTGCTGCTGGTGTTTTGCTTCTCTTGATTATCTTGTAAAGTTCGAATGGGTTTTCTTTTGTGAACATTAATGCTGGCATTCCTTTGATTAGTTCGATTAATTTCTCGCCGTCTGCGAGTTTCAAGTCTTTCAGTCCGTGTTGTATGAGCGTTTTTCTTGTCATTACGAGTTCTACTTTGCCTCGTAATTGTTTTTTCATTTGTAACAGGCTGCCTGCTGGCATGTTTTCCATGTTTAGGAGTCCGATTATTGGGTAGCTCTTTCCTAGTGTGACTATTTTTTTGACTACGTCTTTCTTTTCTGCTGAGGCTTTGCAGGTTTTTGCTGTGCTCATTTAGCTGCCTCTTTTGGCTTTTCTTTTGCCATTTGTATGCCTTCTTCTGTTATTTTTATTGGCTGGCTCATTGTTAGTTTGAGCAGGATTGATTTGATGTTGAATGTTTCTTGTGGCAGTTTTTGGTACACGCTTGTGTAGATGGCCATCATGTTTTCTGCAAGTTGATCGTCTGGCATGTCTTCTGTTCCTACCATGATTTTGACTGATGGCTGTAGTCTTGCAGAAACCTTGACTGTTTTTCTCAAGGTTTCACTTAGTGCTTTCAAGTTTGCGTTCGGCGGCACTACGCAGCCTGCCTTAGGGTTCGGCATCTTTCCTCTTGGTCCGAACACTCTACCAAATACTTTTGCAACGTCTGGCATGATGTTTGCCTGCGCGATGAAGTAATCGTATTCTTTTGCTATTTTTTTGACTTTTTTCTTGTCTGCCGCGTATTGCGGGAATTGGTCGTGTAGAATTACAAAGTCGCAGTTGTCTTTTGCTTGTGCTCCAAGCTCTGGTCCGACCAAAGCGCCTACTTTTGTCTTTTTTCCTTTGTCAAATGGAAGTTTTACCCATGTTTCTATTTGTTCTTCTGGCTTTTTCAAGTCCAGGTTTCTCAAGTTCATTATGAAGTCGACTTTTTGTTTGAACTTGCGTTTAGGCAGAGCTTTCAATGCTTGAATTGCTTCTATGAATCGTTTTTTATCCATTATGTTGGCTCCCTTCCACCGAAGTGGTTAAGTTATTGGGAATACTGTTTGGCGACGAGAGGTGGTTTATAAATTTTACGTTAGTTTGCCCTTCTATAACGCGCATTCAGGTGTCCTGCCACACCTGCAAGTATAATTGCCATTGCAACAAGTCCTGCAAGTCTGTCGTATTGAGTGGCAAATTCATATCGGACTGCGATGATGGAATAGGCGGTTGTTGCAAATGATGCGCCAAATATAGCGCCGATACAGCCCCGTAGGTATTTTTCATTTTGATCAGTGGAAATGCGGGCATCCAGACTTTGGGCTTTTCCAGGAGCTATTTCTCTCGCTACAGTCCATTCTATTTGTGAATTCTGGTCATTTCTGCGCATATTATCTATCGTCCGAACCTTCTTTCTCTGTTCTTGTACTCTTCTATGCATGCTATTACGTCTTCCTTCTCTATATCTGGCCAGAACTTCTCAATAAACATTAATTCTGAATACGTGCTTTGCCAGGGTAGGAAGTTCGAAGTTCTCTGTTCTCCTCCTGTTCTTATTACTAGGTCTGGTGCTGAGGCTAGCCATAGGTGGTGTTCAATTTCTTTTTCATCTATTTTTGCTGGGTCTAGTTTGCCTTCTTTGGCTTCTTGTGCTATTTTCTGTACGGCGTCAATAATCTCCTCTCTTCCGCCGTATGCCATTGCGAAGTTTACGCGTTTTTGGCTGTTTTCTTTGGTTGCTTGCATGACTTTGTTCTGTAATTCCTGTAAATCCTTTGGCAGCATCCACTGTCTGCCTATGAAGTTTATTCGTATTCCTTTTTGTTTGAGTTCTGCTAGTTTGTCCGGCTGAAGGAGCATGCTGCATTCTTTTCTGAACACGTCCATCAAATACTCGAACTCTTCTTTTGGCCTGTTGAAGTTTTGTATTGAGAATATGTATGCTGTTACTTCTTCTATGCCTAGTTCGAAGCACCAGTCCGTGAACTTTCTGAATTTTTCTGCTCCCCATTCGTGTCCTTTCCAGGGTTTTAGCATTAGTCGTTTGGCAAATCTTCTGTTTCCGTCGACGATAACTCCTATATGTCTTGGTACTTCGCTCATTTCTTCACCTGTTCGTACAAGTGCAGGAATTGTTCGTTGCTGAGCTTCAAGCCAGCTTCCAGTACCCGTGAAGCCAACTTCTTGGCGCTTTCATCTTGTCTTTCTTCTGGTGTGAAAGTGAGTAGTTGTTGTAGTGTGTGGTCGCAGAGGTAGCCTTCGTTCATTCCGAGTACGATTTTTTTGGTGTTTTGTCGTACTGTTTTCTCGTTTAGGTCAACAGTAACGTTCTCTTGTTTCAAAAGGTTGCCTTCGCGTACAAATCCATGATTAGAAAGCTCTTGTGCTACTGCTTCTACTATGGCTGGTTGTAATCCAGTAGGTAACTCTGCTAGTCCTTCAGAGAATCTTGACAAAGTTTGTGTTTTTCCTAAGTATTTGGAAACGCGTTGTCTGCTTCCCCATGGTGTCCATTCGTTCTCTACTAGGTAAGCGTATGGTCTTCCTTTGATTTTTTTGACTCTTACAAACATGTTCAGTAGGCACTATGCTTTCATTTTTATATGTTATGATTTTTCGCGAAGCGGCATTTCGAGCGTTAGCGAGTCGTGGTGCTGCGAAAAAGAACTAATTTACTTAAGCTCTTTGGCTTCGGTCTTGATTTTTTCAAGTTCTTTTTGGAGTCTTTTTGCGGCTGCGATTAAAGTTTTGCGCGGGTCTGCTCCGTCTGTTTCTAGAACGAATCTTGGAATTTCAATCAATGGGTGGTCAATTGTGTAAGCTGCTATTTTGACGTGTTCGTCGTTCCACAGTTCTTTGCGGATTGCGTTGCTCATCGTGTGGCCTTCGCCTTTTATTTCAAAAACAAGCTTGTTTTTCTTTTCTTCGACGACGTTTATGTCCATGTTTCGTTCCTCCTTGGCGCTTATTTATAAATCTTATGGCTTAGTGCGACTATCTGCGCTACTGCTGTTATCGCTGCTGTTTCTGTGCGGAGTATTGTTGTTCCGAGTGAGACTGGCGTGCATCCTGCTTCTTTTGCTGCTTCCAGCTCTGCTGGCGTGAAATCTCCTTCTGGTCCTACGATTAATAGCACTGATGCGCACTCGCTGTATTCTTTGTTTAGCGGGAGTCCTGTTTTGTGGCAGATGAACACGCGGTTGTAATTCTTCACTGTATCTAGTAATTTGGCGAATTCTATAGGCTCAGATATCGTAGGCACTATGCTTCTCTCACTTTGCGCGCACGCTTCTAGTGCTATTCTTCTCAGCCGGTCGACTTTAGCTTCTCCGGGCTTTACTACACTCCTGCTGTAGATTATAGGCACTATGTCGCTTACCCCTAGTTCGCTCACTTTCTCAATTAGAACGTCCATTCTTGCTCCCTTTGGCGCTGCTGCGGCTAGTGTTATTCGTACTGCGGGCTCCATTTGGGCTTTTACTTCACGTTCTATTAGCACTTTGCCTTCCCTCACTTTTTGCGAATAAGTTGCCTCGTATTCATGTCCTTTGCCGTCAAATATGCCTATTTTCTCTCCTTCTTTCAATCTAAGGACGTTCAAATGCCTAACTTGATCTTTAGAAATCATTATTTCTTTGCCCTTTTGGGCTTCTGGAACGTATAGTCGAACTCTCACTTTTTACTCACAAATGTGGCTTTTTTATTAATCTTCTGGTGCCCAGTTTCTGCTAATACTATTTCCTGTCAACTAGTTAGGCACCACTTGCTTGACACTTTTCAATCAATATTTTTCTCATTTCCGTGGGCTTATTTTTGCCTTTTACCCAGGTCCGTAAAAAATAAAAAATCAAGTCTTGCGGCTTGGTCGCCACCATCAACCGCAAAACTTGATCGGATATTTTGGTTGCTTGAAAGCAAGAATGCGGCAACCATTATATTAACCTTTCTGTCCCGTCCCAGTACCGTCCCAGTCCTGAGACGGTCCTGAGACTGTCCCAGTTCTCTATATAATATAGTCGTAGTCCCAGTCCTGAGATGGTCCCAGAATAGTCCCATTGTATTCTTGGGACTGTATTGAGACGGTCCTGAGACTATCCTGAGACCTTCCCAAGACTGTCCCAAAAGCGCGCGTTCACCGTCGATAAATCAGTCCTGGGACTATCCCAAAACATTCCCAGTCCCAGCCTCCCATCTGGGACCATCCCAACCATCCGCAACAATAAAGTTTTTAAACAAGCTTCCATTAGTTCGTTTCATGTTCGATTTTTTTGGAACAAAAAAGCTGGCCGAGATGGACAAAGCTGTCTCGCAGTCTTTCGAGAAGGTGAAGCACGATACTGATTCGTTGTACCAATGGATCAGCTATTTGCACCAGCAAAACCAGCAGGTGACCGAGCAGAATTCTGCTCTGAAGAGGTTAACCGAGGAGCAGAGGTTTGCTTTGAACGAGCTAAAAGTCACCGTTCAGCACTTGCCGAAGACTCCTCAAGAGATCAAGCAGATTGTCGAGCAGTTCTACAATTTTGACCCAATTTTGCAACGCATTAAGCACATTGAGCAGAAGGTTGAATTGCTGGAGATGAGGCGGGAGAAAACCCCGATTGCAGTCCGCCCTTTGGAATACCAATCACCTAGCGAGAGCACTGAAAAACAGTCCAGTTCTGCCTTGAAAGAAAAGCTCATGCGCAAGCTCGCCAGGAATAGCAAGGAATACATCAAAAATCTCGTTCTCGGCTTGGTGCACAAGTACTCAAAAATGGGCGCTTTGCAGCTGCGGGAAATCGTTGTTGAAGAGCAGGGCCTTTGCTCAAAATCGAGCTTTTACAGGATTCTTGAAGAGATGGAAAAAGAGCAGGCGTTGCATATTGTCAGCGACGGCAAGCACACTGTTTACGTGGCTACCGCCCATCATTCTGAGCGCTAAAAATGGAATTTTTTTCCCTACCAAAACTCTTTTAAACATCTTCCCTTTCCAATTTCTCATCGACTAAATGGGGTGGTTGATATTAGCGACAAGCAAGAGGTATTGCTGTCGAGTGATGCAGTTGTATTCCGCCAGGAATGCTCCGCAGTGCTTGAATGCATGCGTGAAGAGTTGGATGACCACAGACTGGCCATCAACGAGAACACCGACGAGCTAGCAGCAACCAGTGAGTTCTTGAACGGGCTTAACAGGAAGCTGGACAGGATTGCCGAGCGCGTTGACGAGCTTACGTTGCTTGTCAAGGGCGTTAAGGAAGAGTCCAAGTTCGAGCTTCAGCCTTTGTCCGGCAAGGAGAAGGAAGTCTTTCACGCTTTGTACGTCATGACTGAGAGTCAGCCGTACGCGTCTTACGAACAGCTTGCCAGGAAGATGATGCTGGAAAAGAGCTTTGTTATCGCCCAGATTACCGGCATGATCCAGAAGGGTATTCCAGTGCTGAAAAAACATGATGGGAATGCTGTTTTCTTGAAGTTGGATGCTCAGTTCCGTGAGCGCCAGGCTAAGGAGAATATTGTCGGGCTTAATTCTGTTCTGACGTCCTGGCTTCCCCGTTAGAATTTCGTAATTTTTCTTTTTTTATCTCATTCTGCAATTGCTCGATGAGTCTGAAGCTTGAGTCGACGTGCGCCTTCAAAGTTGCTTCTGCTTTTCTGAACGCTCCTTCGAGGTTTGTGCCGTTCAGCTCATATCCAATCACGACTTTTCCGGCAGAAACAAAGCTTGTTTTTTTCAAAATTTGCAGGTCCAGCCACCGTCGGAGGTAATCGTACATTGTTTGTCGTTTGATGCCAGCGTAGAGCGCCATTTCTTCGACTGGTACTACTGCCAGTTCTGGCTTTTTTTCCCTGTTTGCTTCTTTCTTTTTTTCGTAGAGTTGGAGAAGAAGCTTGTGCAGTTGTGCATTGCCATCTTTTTTCCTCGGCGAAAGCCCGAATCTTGCTGTGAGCACTTTGGCTAGTTCTTCGACTTCTTGGTTGATTGGCTCTGCGTTTCCTAGCAAAAATTCCACGTCGTTGCACCTCTTTGTTGAAAGTTCAAAAAACTCCAAAGCATAAAAATTTTCCTATGATGCCTGTCCAGTGTCCACTGAAATCCCGACAGCGAAAACTTTTAGTTTTTGCTTAAAACTTTTAATCAAAACGTTTTGTTAGAAAAAATTTCTTCATTAAAAATGCCTTCTTCTGCGTTAAACGGTCCAGGTTAAGACTTTTTTGAAAAAACGTGTTATGGCCTTTCCAAGTTGGTATCTTTTTGCCTTGCTGGCAAAGAATTCGCAAGAAATCCCGACACTTTCAGCCAACCCATTCCCAAACTGCCTTCCACTCAACCGCATCTTTCTGCCATTTTCCCGTCAGCGCCGGCATTTTTCCTGCCTTTCTCTGATTTTGCCGACAAATGAGGTCAAGGGGGTCCTGCTGTGTACCCTTGGTTCTGCACCTAAATTCGTAAAAGTTTGCAAGAAAAGCCCTTTTCTGGCAAAATCCCTGACAAGTTCAACTACCGTTTAACGGTATGCTTTTTTGAGGATGTCTGCAAGTGCCATCATCGTGCTTTTTTCAAGGTCGCCGTTGCTGTTTGTCTGGACTGCAACTGTTTCTCCTGGCATTATTTGCCTTTTAGCACGGTCTTCGGTAGGTGTTCCAGGCACGTATCTTTCAATGTCAGAAGCGTTTAATCCTGCAAGGCTGTTTCCTTGGAGAGAAAGGCGTACTTGTATCGCGCTTGGTGAATTTCCGTAGTATGTGCGTGTGAATTCGTGGTTGTGTCCTATGGCTGCAATTTCTTCTGCAGTTTGAACTGGAAATCCCTGTTGCGGCACGTCGAATACGATGGCTAAAATTCCGCCGTTTCCCATTGATTTCTGGCGTGCTTCGCACATGGTTTTGTACGTCGGAGCCAGTTCGTATATGCGCATTCCTTCAAATTCTTCAACTAGCTTTGCTCCTTTTGCCTTGTATTCTGTGTCGAATGATGTTGTTTTTTCAAGTGTCGTGTTCATTGTGTCTTCCCCTCGATATTTTTTTTCAGGCGGGTTATATTTAAAGCTTGTGGTTTACAGTCGACAACATATTATTTTCAATGGCGGAAAGTTTAAATAAGATATTTTGCAGAAAATAGATGTTGAGGACTTCCTTTTACAGACTATTCTTTTTGAACTATCTGTTTGCGTTTAGACTCTGTGTACGCTATTTCACGAAATATCTTTTGCAGTATCGTTCAACCCTCACTTTTCCTTAATATTTGTTCGTCAAAAGTGAGCGTTAGGTGAGAGTCGCATAACGTTTGCACTTCTGGTGCCCAATCACTATGTCGAAAGTTCAAAACAAAACTCTCGTGCCTAATTTTACAACAGCTTTCTGATGCCTAACAACCTGACAAAAACATTTGTAAAGCTGTAAGGGCATTAGCTCTGCCGGCCGGCTTAAAGTGAGCGCTAGGTGAGTAAAACATCAAAACCAACAAAAAGTAACGTAGGCACTATTTTGTTGGCGCGTTTTTTGCGACATTGGCACCATGAAAAAGTGAGCTTATGGCAAAATACCCTATTCTTCTTATCTGTTTAGTGGTGATAAGTTCTTTTAAATAGAAACATTTGTGTAAAAGCGAATGGAAGAAGCAGTGGAGACTGAAGAAAGTTCTGAGGGTTCTGGTTTGTCGCCGGGTTTTATTATTTTGGTGGCATTGTTGTCTATTGGTGGTTTGTTGTTCTTGGGATGGCAGTCAAGTGTCGTCGGTAAATACACTTATACAATTACTCCTTATGCTGAAACTCCTTACACGTCTTGTTGTACTGTTCAGCCATGGGGCAGTTCTGCTTCTGGCTACCGTCAGGGCACTGGCGTTACTAACACTGAATTGTGCGGTCCTGATGAGTTGCCGAACAGGTGTTGTGTTCGTGCTGGACGAGAAAGGTTTGATTCTCCTGTGAACTTGATTGCTTCAAGCGTTGGCTCGTGTGCTGCTCCTGAAGTTAGCTATCCATTTTCAGCTGTGGGCTATCAGGCCTGTTGTACTACTGAGTCTTATCAGCGTTCTTCTACTGGTTATACGCAGGGCACTGCTGAAACTCAGACGCATGACTGTGATAATACAGAGTCTTTAATCCAATGTTGTGCTCGTGGCAGTGCTTCCAGGTTGAACCTGCCTGTTAGAGTATTGGGCGTCAGGGCTGGCGGTTGTGAAATGCCTGAGAGGTCTTATCCTGTTGGTCAGTTTAATATTAGGGGCTTTTCTGCCTGTTGTTCTTTTGAGACGTGGCAGCAGTCTTCTACTGGTTACACGCAGGGTAATGTTCAGACGATAAATGGCAATTGCGATGAGCTGCAAACTGTTGGCCAGTGTTGTTTGAGAGCTGCAAGCTTGAGTACTGGCATGCCTGTGAAATTGCTCGGCTCTAAGATTGGCAGTTGTTTGCCGACTGTTCCAGAAGCTAATTATCCAGTTTGGATTAGATAATTTTATCCAACGTATGTGATGTCTTTCTTTTCTTGGAGTTCTTTTGCTTTCTGCGATTGTTCCATTAGTGCTCGCAGTTTTTTCTCGAACTCTGCTGCTTGTTTTAGAAGTGGTTGATAGTCAACTTTGAGTCCTAAGTATCTATCTAATAGTTCGATTATTCTGGCTGCTGCTTTTGAGTCTGGCAGGTTGCTGTGCGTTTCTGCGAATAAGGAGCACACGTCAAGGCTTTTTTGTCGCGCTTTCATTAATAGCGCACTTGTGACTCCCACTATTATTCCTTCTCCTAGGCAGTCTATTCCTAGTTTTTCAAAGTCTTTTCTGTGCTGTGGGTTTGATGTGTAGAAGAATCCTCTGCTTTCTTGTGAGTCTTGGCTTCCTACGCCTTCTAGCGTGATTATTTCTTTTGCTCCTACTTGTCTTGCAACGTCCAGCACGAGGTCTGCTGCTTTCCATTCCGTTCCCGTTGCTGGAGCAATGCTGTGTACGATGACTAAATCATATTTTTTGTTGTAATAGACGCCTATTGGGTCTATTAGCCTGCACGCGTGTATTGCAATTGTTGGCTGTCCTTGCTCAAACCAGTATTTTCCTATTTGTTCGCATTTTAAGTGATCTATCAAGAATCCTGTTGCTATCGTGCTTACGAGCCCGAATCCAGGAAATCCTTCTATTACTGTTGACGCGCGGACTTTTCTTGTTAGCTCGCAGCAAAATTCCTCTTTTTTCTGCATGTTTTTTGTTTAGCGTAATGGATTTAAATACATTTGGTTTGCAAAACTATTTATACACGTGAACTTTAGAAAGTTAAAAAGGTGAATGAATGAAGATTAGTGCTGCTGCGTGGGTTGTTATCTTGGCGTTTGCCGCTGTTCTTGGCATTGGCTTGCTTGGAAATAGCGGTGGTCTTACCGGTCAGGCGACTGGCAGCGCCATTCCTATTACTAATGGTACAATATTGAGCGTTATTGCTGCAGTTCTTGCTATTGGTGTTCTTGTTGTTGCTGGCTTGCAGCAAAGTAAGAATGTAGAAGTTAAAAAATAAAAATTTTATTTGAGTGCTTTTTCAAGCTCTGCTATGTTCTCGTTGCTTAGAACTGCGCTGTTCCAGTTTTTGTTTGCAATCTCAACTGCGAGCTGCATTCTTTGGTAGTCGTTTTTCAAGCCTGAAACAAGCGCGTCGTATGCTTTTTCCGCGTTTGGAGCGACTTTGTAGCCTGGTTCGTATTCTAGCTTGTGCTCTTTCTTGCTTTCTGCTGGCTTCTTGTGTCTGACGCTTTCAATGTTGTTTGCTTTGCAGTACATTGCGCGGTCGACTTCGTTTACAACGCCGTTTTTGGCAGTGTCTTTGTCGCCTAGCTTGTCCATTTCGTGTGCTAGCAATAGTTCGCTCCAGATTTCACTTTTTGTGCCTTGTTCAGCTGCAACGCCGTAGAACATTCCTGCGCTGAAGTCGTCGCCTATTGAGTATGCAATCTTAAGCGATTTTTGTATTGGAGCTGCTTCTTTTGGCTTTTCTCCTTTCAGTAAGGACATTTCATCTGCGGTGATTCCGTCTTTTATTACCGTGCGCACTGCTTTTACTAGTGCGATTCCTTTGTAAACGTCGTCCGCGGTTTTTATCATTTCATCCAGTGATGCTTTTTGGTCTTTTGCAATCTTTCCTTTTTCAACGTGTTCGAAGTTTACATCACTTGTTTTGACGTATGAGGGGTTTACTCCTTTTTCTTCGCAGTATGCGCTGAATTTTTCTTCAGTCAGGCCGTCTTTTCCGCCTATGCTTGCTACCCATTCTATTTGCTGGAGGCTGTCTAGTGTTGTTCCTTTTGCTGCAACATCTTGCAATAATCCTTTTACTGCTCCAAGAGTTGTGCTGTTGTCAACTTTGTATGTTAGCTTGATTTCAAAGTCTGCATAGTCTGTTTTTGATGTTTCTGTAGGTTTTTCTTCTGTTTTTGCTTCAGGTTTTTTTGGTTGTACCAATAGTTCTGTTGCAATTGGAGGGTTTTCTGGCAAATCATTGCCGGTGCTTGCGCATCCTGCTAGTGTTAGTCCTAGTACTATTCCTGTGAGTGTTTTCATTTTGACTTGCCTCCGTATATTCTCTCCCATCTTTGTGCGATTTTTCCTACGTCTTCGTCGTTCATGACTCTGACTTTTTTGCCGTCGGCTTCTTTTTCTGAACTGTACTTTTTGATTGTCATTACAACGTCAAAGTCGAATGGTTGGTATTGTTTGACCAAGTCTTGCAATTTCTTTGATTGCTCTTCCTGGAGTGTGACTTTTATTTCCACGCTTTCAGGGTCTTGGTTTTTGTATTTTGCAACTATGACTAGTTGTTCGTATTTTTTGCCTGTTTCTTTTTCCAATTTTGAAACGTATGCGTTGTGCTCGTCCATTGCTTTTTCAAGCTCGCTCATTGTCATGACGTTTTCTTGTCCTTTGTCTTTTGCTGTTGCTTCTAGGTCTGACATTGCAATGCTTCTGTAAGAAGTCATTCTCAATTCTGGCGAGTCTGGTGTTTCTGCGTTTTGCAGTTGTCTTAGCGCCATTGATGCGCTTACGGAGCCGTTTGCTAGTGCGCGTACGAGTTTGCTTTCGTATTGTGGCGCTTTTGCTGAATATGTTAGTTCAACATTCTTGATTTCTGGTTTTTTGTCTGCTTCTGCTTTCTTTTGTGCTTCTTCTGCAGCTTTCTTTTCAGCGTCTGATTTTTTCTGTGCTTCTTCTTCTGCTTTCTTTTGTGCTTCTTCAGCTGCTTTTTTGTCTGCTTCTGCTTTCTTTGGATCTTGTAGTCCTGGAGTGTCTGGTAGTTTTGGCGGTTCTAATGGCGGAGCTTTTATTTCATTTACTGGAGGAGCTTGCGCTGTTGGTACTGGTGGTTTTTGCTGGCCGTTGCTGGTTATTCTTGGTATGCCGTAGTATAATCCTACTGTTGCTCCTGCCGCTAGGGTTAATGCAATTAGCGTGTTTCTAACCGGATGTCTTTTTTTTGGTGATTCTGCTTCTATTTCGCTCATTTTATTTTCCTCCCAATGCGGCTTCTACGCCTTTCATGAAATTGTCGTATGATTCTATTGCTGAATTGGTTATGTATGTTGCATCTTTTACTTCTTTTCCGTTTTGGTCAGTGCCTGAGATTTTTCCCGCGCCGAACTTGTTTGCTGCGTAATCTCTGCACCATAGTTTCCACGCGTCGTTGTTTTTGACTTCTATGTTTCTTCCTTCGCGTTTTAGTGTTTCTTGTTTTGCTTTTGCGTGTCTTTCTACTATTGAGTCTAGCTTGTCTGCTTGTTCTTTGCTGTCAAAGACGTAGACTGGTGATTTGTATTCAAATCCTGCTTTTGCTTCGCTTGATGGTTTTGCTGCATCATAGCTTGGCGACCATACTTTCTTGTATTCTGATAAGTCTTTTTCGGTTATCTCTTCTATTCCGTCAGAGTTTGCGCATGATGCGAACAAGTATTTTTCCAAGTCGCTGAGTTTTTGGCCTTTTGCGTTTGAGTAAAAGTCCATTATTCCTGCTGTTGATTGGTATGCTGCTGGTGTTTTTGCGTGGACTCCTTTTGTAACGCTTGTTTCAATGTATTTGCTCGCCAGCTTGTTTTCTGGTTGCGGCTGTTCTGTTGAACTTGTTAGTTTGCTTATTGTGTATATTCCGCCAGCAAGTATTGCTGCGCCTGCTACTGTTCCTAGAACTATTTTCTTGACTTTTGTATCGTACGCTTTTCTTATACTGCTTCTTATGTTTATTTGGTTGTAAACGTTTCTTGCGCTATTCAACATGCGTCTGAATCTGCTTGGCTGCGGGTTTAGAACGACTGGTTCCTCAGGATCTATTTCTGGGGCTGGATCTAATGGAACTAGTGGTGCTTCAGTGTCTCCCTCATTTCTAAGGGCTGGCGCTCCAGTATCTCCTAAGTTCTCTGCTAGCGGGTCTGCTGGCGGTGGTGTTGCTGGTTGTTCTTCGCCTTCTGGTCTTAGTTCTGGTGCATCTCCTGGCATTTTAGTTTCCCCCTGTGATTTCTGCGAATCCGCCGCCTTTGTTTACTATGTTTAGCATTGTGTATTCAGCATCTTTCTTTGATGGCTTGCTTAAGTCGCCGTCTTCTGTTTTTCCTGCGATTGCTGAGAATATTGATACATATTCGTCTGGATAGAATTCTGTTCTGTTCTTTGATCTCAAATAGCCGCCTGCTTTGTTTCCATTTTCGCGTGCTTTCTTTGCTGCTTCGAAGACTGGTTGTGCAGCGTCTACTGAAGTCATTGTAACGTAAGTTGGTTCTTTTGCTTCTCCAACTATGATTGCTACTCTTGATTCAAGTGCGCCTGTTGGTGCCTCGTTTTGTCTTAACCACTTGTCTCCTACGCGGTATTCTATGTGTGCTATTTCTTTTTCTGTGCTGTATTTTGGCGCTTCAACAACTGGTGTTGGTTTTGCTTCTGCGTTGCTCTTGCCAGTGAATGGCGATGCTATTGCGTATAGTACTAGTGCTGCTGTTGCTAGTCCTAGTCCTACGTTCCATTTCTTGTTGTACTTGTTTTGTGATTGTAATTCTGTGTTTGATCCTTCTAGTTGTCCGTTTTCCCTGTTTAGTCTGATTTGGTCTAGTCTTGCTTCGTCAAGTGTGGCTTGTGCTCTGTCTCTTTCTGTTCGTAATCTGTCTCTTTCTGAGCATACTGCTGAGTATCTTCCGCCTGCTTCGCCGTTCCTTCTGTGCAAGTCTGCTATTTCAGTATCTTTAGTTATTATTTCGCCGTTTATTCTGTTAAGTTCTGTTTGCGCATCGTCAACTCTTTTTGTGAGTTGGTAGTTTGCTTCTGCAAATCCCGCTTTATCTCTTTCTGCAGCTATTTTTGCTTGTTCTGATTGCCGTTTTGCTTCTTCTGCCGCTTTTTGTGCGTCTTCTGTTGCTTGGTAATCGCGTACTAGAGCTGCTAGAGAGCCTTCTCCTTGGCGCGTTTGCTGTTGTATGTTTTCTGTAAGTCTTAGCGAGTCAACTACTGCAGCTGGTCCGCGCTTTTTTAGGTCTGCCAGGTAAGATTTGTTATTATCTCCGGCATCTTGACCGCTTCTCAGCGCGTCTCTTACAAGTTTCAGTGCTACTATCGTTGCATCGTTCATTTTACAAGTTGTTTAGGTAGTCAACGTCCTCTCTGTTTGGTTTTTGTCCTGGCGTAACTTTGAAGTCTTTTGCTGCCTTGACTATTGCGTTCAATTTGTCATGGCCTCTCTTCCAGGTGTTTGCTTTTTTGAATGTTTTTTCCATGCTTTGTACTTTCTTTTCCAAACCGCGTGCTTTTGCTTGCGCGCGTGCTTTTGCAGCGTTTGCTTGGTCAAGTGCGTCGTATACGTCTGCTAGGTCTGAGTAGGCTATTTTGCCTGCTTTTACTGCGTCTGCTATGATGCTTTTGTAGACATGGGCGTTTTCTTTCAGGTATGTTTTGATTCCTGATGGGCCTCTTTGGATTGCTTTTGCTAGTTCCAATGGGTCTGCTAGTAAAGAGTCTACTGCTGTTCCTAGAATGTGAGATAGTTGTCTTCCAAGGTGTGTTCCGTATTCTCTGTCAAGTCTTTTGTATGATTTCCTGACTGTTTGAACTCCTTTTACGTAATTGTCTAGTCGTTTTTGTTCTTTTGGTGTGTATAATGCCATTTTTCTTCCCCCACTATTGTTATAGTCGATATCGTGTGTTTGGATATTTAAACCTTTCTATATTTCACTACTCGAAAGTAGTCATCTCTTCTGCACCCTGTGCACCCTGTAAACTGCTGAATCGTACTTTCTGTTAGCGTTCCCGACTGCTCTGTCATAAGCCCTGTCAAGGTCGTCCTGCGGGTCCACGTATGGTGGCTTTTGTTTTTTGTCAAATGTGATTTTGAATTCGTTTTTTCTTTCTTTATCACCATATTTCAGGTCAACAGCGTCCATTTCTGGGTCTACTATTGTTCCTATGTTTGGGTATTTTGGATCGTCTGCTTTCTGGAATAATTGGAATATTTCGTGGTTTGTCAGCTTTGTTCTGTTATTATCGTATATTTCATTCTGAGAATCTGCCTGGTATTTCTCGACGAAGCGGATGAATCTTTCTCCTGTTGCTTTGTGGTCGAAATAGCCTCTGTGTTCTGTTGATTGGTAGTCGCTTCCTGGGAAGTTTATGTAAAAACTGCCTTTTTCGTCTTGTTCTAGTTTTAGTGCTGGCTCTTTTGCCTTCTGGGAAACTGATGGTTTTTGAGTTTTTTGAACTTCGTTTGGCGCTCTAAGAGCGTTCCATAATAGTGTGGTTGCTGGTATCACGAATGCTCCAGCTATCATTGAGATTACTGCTGTTTTTCCTGGTCCGGTTAAGTCTTTCCATGCCATTGTTTTTTACCCCTTTACGGATAGATGCGTTCTAAACTATATAAACCTTTCGTTTTTTTACCACCCCCTAGTGACTACAAATGGCCATATTGGGGCTTAGAGCAATGTTTATATATAGTGAAGAAAAAGACTCCTATAGCAAAAGAGTTGAAAAAATGCCCATAGAACTACCAGTTGCTATTAGCGCCCTTGGTTATAAGACTCTGTGGGAGTTCCTTATCGAGTTCGGTATTATTTCTTCTCTGTTTGGAATGGCCTTTAAGCAATCCTTGTCTGTCGTGAACGGTCTTCAGGAGTCTATGCGTAAGAAGGAGTTCGGCGACATGGCGAGCAACGTTTTTGGCTCTCACCAGTACAAGCAGTCGAGCAACATGTTCGGCCTCATGCTGGGTATCGGCTGTGCATACATTTTAATGTTTAAATATGAGGTAACTTTGGGCACGGTTGCCGATAACGGCATTGCCGCTGGCTTTTTTTCCCTTTGTGCAGGCGCTTTTGCACACGCGTGGCTTTCTGCTCGCCTTGGTCCTAATAAGTGGCCGTGGTCTATTGGCGGCGCTGCTCTTGTTGCCACATGCCTTTTTGCTGTTTTTATCGGTCGCACTACTCTAGGTCCGCAATTGTTCTACTCAATAGTTCCAATGATATCTTTTGGTCTTTTCATTCTTGCCATGATTACTGTTGGCGATAGGGCGGCTGGTGCTGCTGCCGGCACTTCTCCGCCTCCTGGCTTGCCTGGCATAACTCCAAGCCCGCCTTCAGGCACTGCTCTTGTTCCTTCTGGTCCTGCTGGCACTCCTGTTGCTGCGCAGAACGCTGAAGATTTGACGGCCAGAGTGGGAGCTTTGATTGACCAGAAATTGGCCGGCATTACTGATTTGGGCAAGAAGGTTGATGATTTGAAAACTCAGTTTGGCCTTGCTGAACAGCAGGCTAGGAAGACTGCTGATTCTATTGATGCTGCTTTGAAAGCTGCAGAAGCTGGAAGTCCGAATGCTGCAGCCAAAGCCGTCGAAGCTGCTGATAAGATTGACAAGCTTGCCCAAGCTGCAAGCACGACTTCCAACGCAACAAGTGTTGTTATCACTTCTGCTACAAATGCCGTCGATGACAGGCCGATTGTTGCTGCACAGGCTGATGCCGAGCAGGTGGTTGCGGATTTCGAGCAGGCAGTGTTTACTTTGGAAACGGAAGTCGCCAGGGATCCTAATAATGCTCCTGTTGTTGAAAAGCTGGAAGGTGCTAAGGATGGTGCAAAAAGAGCAGAAATTATTCTGCACGCTGGCTCTGGTACTTTGTCCCAGCAGATTTCCGTTGTTAGGACTACTGTTGAGCATGATGTTGAACAAATTGAACGATGGAGGACTGAAGCCCAGCCGGTTGTTGATGAGTTAAAACAGATTGCTGCAGCCGTAAGAATGGAAGCTAAATCTTCAACTCCAAGGCTAAATGTCATCAGAGAGCTTTTAAAGAAAACTCAGGAATTGCGTGACCGTTTGGGGCAGATATTGCAAGAGCACAGCGTCGATGCTGATACGATTAAACAATTGTCTGCTGGTTTGAGCTTTTTGTTCAAGAAGCGCGGAGATGCTGTGGATGAAGCTACGAAGCTTTTAGGTCATTCGAAAAAGGAGTTGTCTGTTATCGTGGCAAAACTCTTGCCCCCCGCAGAAACAGAAAAAATCGCAGAATCTGAAAAGGCAGAGAGTGTTGCTGCACATGAGCTTGCGCAGATTGAGAAGAATTTGACTGTTCTTGTTAATTTGCTTGATGCTATTAAACAAACTCGTTTTGATAAGCTTTCTGGCAATGCATTGCAGAAGTGGTTTAGCGAAGCTTGGGGCGCATTTTACGGCAAGCTTAACGATTCTCTTGTAGAGCTTACATCTGTAGAAAGAGACTTGCAGGGCTTGTTGAAAGGTTTTGGCTATGAAATAGCTGAAACAGACCAGAAAAAGATTGAAGAGGCAATTCAAATCATTGGTGTTGTTCTAGGCAAAGAAATGAGGCTCAAGCCGATTGCTGATTCTATTGAGCGATTGCGCAAAGAGGGCAAAGGTGAAGACCAAAAGCAAGTTCAGCGCTTTATGGCTGGTTTCCAGAGCGTATCTACTGATGAGCTCAAGAGTTTGATTGCCCAGTTGAAGGCAGAAGTCAGAGTTATTGCTGCTGCCAAGCCCAGATTGAGAAAGGCAGCATAAGCTTTTTAACTGCTTGTTTTATTCTCGTATTGTATGGGAAGAAAAAAGTCATTAACTGCCTCAATCTTTACTGGTATTGGCAGGGGTATTTCTTGGATTGTTGTTAATATTTTCAAAGCCCTCTGGTATTTGATAGTCGGCTTGTTCAAAGGCGCTAGGGCGGCTACTAAAGCTACTGCTTCTGCTGCTTCAAAAGCACATCATGAGGCTAAAGTTCGCGCTGAACAACCGAAAGTTCCTGCCAAGTATGATGCTTTGGCAGTTTCAACAACTGTCAAAGGCAATATTGATACTTTTGAGCATCGTTTGCTGAATGAGAGCTTGATTTTGGCTGTTGCTGGCAGGCGTGGTAGCGGTAAGTCTGTGCTTGGTTTCAGAATTATGGAGAACATTCATGCAAAAACGCAAAGACCGTGTTTTGCGTTGGGCGTTAAGCAGTCTGTTTTGCCTTCTTGGATTACTACGATTGAAGAAATCAATCAGGTTTCAAACAGGGGAGTTGTTCTTGTTGATGAGGGTGCTATCTCATTTAGCAGCAGGGAGAGCATGAGCAAGGAAAACAGGGGTCTTGGCGGTTTGCTGGCTATCGCAAGGCATAAAGATCTAACTTTAATCTTCATTACTCAAAATACTGGCATGATTGACAAGAACGTGCTCAACTTGTGCGATACTGTAGTGCTAAAAGAGGGCAGTTTGTTGCAGGAGAAGATGGAGCGTTCAGTGATGAAGGACTTGTACGTTACTGCAAACGACGCTTTGACTAAAATTCCTGCGTCTGAGCGCAAGCCTTACTGTTATATTTTTGACGCCGAATTCGAGGGTCTTGTTCAAGCTTCTCTTCCAAGTTTCTGGAGTGTTAAGGTTAGCAAGAATCAGGCATGATTATTTGACGAAAAGCACGCCTGGGAATTGCGCAAACGCGTCGTCTCCTGTGAGGAATGGGACGCCCATCCGTAATGAAATAACATATCCAAGCGCGTCAACGTAGGAGAGTGATTTCTTTTGGTGTTCCAGCCTGAATTTTGCCGCTGTTCTGATGTCTTCTGAGCTGAAATCTACGCAGAAGGGAAGCAGTCTGTCAAAGAAGTTTTCAGCGAGTTGTTCTTTCTTTTCTTTGTTGAGGATATAATAGAGTTCGTAGAGGTTAAGCAGGGTGGTTGTGATGCTTGCTTTTGTGAAGGGAAGGTAATTTTTGTCGCCTTTGGCTATTTGAATGAGCGCGTACGTGTCAAAGTAATGCATTTACTCCCATCCTTCCTTGTTTTCACTCTTCAGCTGCTGTGCTGTTTTGGCTGTTTTGAAACTGCCGAATAAGTCGCTGAGGTCCGCTGTTTTTTTGATTGAAATGATGAATTTTTGGTGCAGTTTAAGGTGTTCTGCTCTGACAACTTCTTTTGGTATGATGACTGCTAGTGAATCTCCCCATTTTTTGGTCGTTACTTCAATGTCAGTCATATCATAATTAAGTTAGATATATGAGATATATAAAGCTTGCGGTATGCGAAACGCTTTTAATGCCAGTTTCGCAAGAATCAGCATAGACCGTCCGAAAAGGCAGGGGATTTACGTGGTCTGCGTTGAAATGTAGCGTTTCCAGAACAATTCGCGCGGCAGGCAGCCCCCATCAAAATGCTCGCGGATATGCATTGCCTTTTTCCAAACGTCTTGTAATGATTCTTGACGGATGTTTCCAAGAGCTTCTGACTCGCCAGGGCAGTCGTAAACTGCACCTTGAATTTTAACGTATAAACCAAGACCGCGAATAGAGCAGGGTGTTCCGCCAGCGTAAGGAAAGATTGCGCGGTGGTTAATGCCATAGCGTTCTTTATCGATGTTTGCGAGTTTATCAAAAATTGCGAATTGTTCTTTCTGCGATATCGCGTTCTGTTTGAGATTGCTGCTTCTTCCTGAAGGCAGATAGTTCACGAAAAGAACAAAGATGTTATGGTCGCGAGCATACTGATGGATGCGTGGTATTTCGTCATAGTTCTCTTGGCAAATGATTGTGTCAAAAGCGAGCCGTGTAGGATCGTGTTTGGCAAATCCTGCGTCAAGGAGAACTTCGAGTGCCTTATTGCGCTCATGGAAATAATCCATTTTGAGAGGTTTCATTTTTCGTTCACCACTATTTACGACATGGTTCTGATAGTCTTCGTTTTCAAGACTATTAACTTTCAGGACGACGGTTGCGCCGAGGTCATAAAGACGTTTGGCAAATCGAGGATTTGTAAGCCGAAGTGCGCCTTCCGTGTAAATGATTGGCGTAATGCCTTTTGCGGAAGTGTGCTCAACGATTTGCCAGAAATTGGGGTCAATTGTTGGTTCTCCCGCCCCGACAATGTTGATTGTTCGCGCTCCAAGTTGCCGAGCTTGGTCAATTAAATGCAGTCGCTCATCAAGTGTCATCTCGTTTGCGAGCGCTTTCTTTAGTCCTTCTGGGTTGTTTGGGTCTTCGGTGAAACAGAATCCACAATCCCACGGGCAACTGTTGCTTGCAAGCTCAAATGCGGGGTTAAGCATTCGGTCGCCTTTGAGCGCTTCCCGTATTTCGGTGGTGTTAAAGTCCCAGCCCTTAATGGTATAACCGTGACCTGTTTTGATAATGTTGAATTCTTCAGGGATGTTGTTCATATAAACCACCACTTAGTAGTGGTAAGATACTTATTAGAACTGTGGCGTGATTTTACGTAAATATGACAAAATTTAAATATAAACGGTAGATTTTACGTAAATATGAACATAAAATTAGATTTGATAGACAAAAAGATTCTTGCGGAGCTCGATAAGAATTCACGCCAGTCCAATAGCCGCATTGCGCGGAAATTAAGAGTCTCTCAAGAGCGAGTTGATTATCGCATTAAGAAGCTTTTACGGGAGAAAGTAATCAATAAGTTTCCCACCATCATTAATCCCACGAAATTCGGATATTCCATGCATAAGCTTTATTTCCAATTTCAGAACATTTCACCTCAGAAAGAGCGCGAAATTATTGACTGGCTGGTAAAAAATCCGTATGTACAATGGGTTACGTCCTGCAAAGGAAGATGGGACATGAACATCATCGTATTTGCAAATGACGTTGAGCATTTCAATAAGATCATGCTCGAATTCTACGATTTGTACGGCCCATACATTTTTGACCAAAATTTTAACGTTACGTTAGCAGTTGGCAATATGGAAAAGGGTTGGATTCTCAAGGAAAAGAACTATGAAAGTACTATCATTTACACAGCAAATGAACGCCAAGACACGAAACTCGATGAAACCGACCTTAAATTACTGCGAATAATAGCCAATAATGCACGCATGTCGGTTGTTGAGATTGCTAAACAAATGAACCTTACTGCAAGAATGGTGCAATATCGAGTCAAATTGTTGGGGAAAAAAGAAGTCATCAAAGGATATACCGTATCGCTGAATTACAACATTCTGAAGAAACAATTCTACAAAGTCATATTCTATATCAACGTAATTAATCACACACTCAAGAACAAGCTCATCGCCTATTGCCAACGCCAATTTAATATGCCCTACTTCATTTTTTGTGTAGGAGAATGGCCCTTTGAAGTCGAATACGTTGTTGATGATATTGAAGAATTCTATGCTGCTGTTGAAAAAATTAAGTCAGCATTTCCTGAAATTAAAAGGCACGAAAGTATCTTGCTTTCCAAAGAATACAAGTTTGATTTTATGCCCTTATGTTATGAGCCGAACAAATAATTGACTTCACCTTTTCAGGCGATTGGAATGAGTATTTATTCTACCATTCTAAACAACCTTTATAAACAAGTATTCTCGGCGATGCACGTATGAGATATTGTTTAGGCATTGAAAGCACCGCTCACACGTTTGGTGTTGGTATTGTTTCTTTTGACGGAGAAGTTCTTGTTAATGAGAAGGATACTTTTACGACTGAGAAGGGCGGCATGATTCCCACTGATCTTTCAAAGCATCATGAAAGGGTTAAGGATGAAGTTTTCAGGCGCGCTTTGGAAAAAGCAAAACTTTCAATGAAGGATATCTCGTTAATTAGTTATTCCGCTTCTCCGGGCATGGCTCCGTCTTTGCTGGTCGGCCTTAAGTTTGCTAAAGAGCTGGCAAAAGAGCATAATATTCCGTTAGTTGGAGTTAACCACAGTATTTGCCATTTAACAATCGGCGACTTAGTGTGCAAAGTAAAAGATCCTGTCTACTTATATGTTTCCGGTCCTAACACTCAGGTTATTGCATATGCGGGAAAGCGTTATCGTATTTTTGGTGAAACTTTAGACTTGGGGCTTGGCAACATGCTCGATAAATTCGCAAGAGAAATAGGTCTTGGCTTTCCTGGCGGTCCTAAGATTGAACTATTAGCCAAAGGCGAATATGTCGAGCTTCCTTACAGCGTTAAAGGAATGGATGTTTCTTTTGCTGGAATGCTGACAAAAGCGTTAAGATTGTTCAAGCAGGGCACGTCAAAGGAAAACTTGTGCTTCAGCCTTCAAGAAACTGCGTTTGCTATGCTTGCTGAAGTCGCAGAACGTGCTATGGCGCATACTGACAAGAAAGAGCTTTTGTTAATCGGCGGTGTTGCTGCTAACAAGCGCCTCGGCCAAATGTTAGACATTATGTGCAATGAGCGTGGCGCCAAATTTCATGCTGTTCCTTTGCAGTATTCTGGCGACCAAGGCGTTATGATTGCCTGGCAGGGTGTCCAGCAGTTCAAAGCGGGCGATAAAGTCGACCCGGATAAGGCTAATATCAATCCGTACGAAAGAATTGATGAAGTTCAGGTTATTTGGAAATGAGTGAAAAAACTTTTCAGCAGATTGTCGAACTTCTTGACAATAATAAAACTCAGTATAAGACTTTTGAGCACGCTCCTGTTCGTACTAGCGAGGAAGCTTCTAAAGTGCGCGGTGTTCCGCTCCATTCTGGCGCTAAGGCGATGATTGTTAGAAGTGAAAGCAAATTCTACGAGTTTATTCTTGGCGCTCATAAGAGATTGGACTTGAATGCTGTTAAACGCATTCTAAACACGAGAAGCGCGAGTCTTGCTTCAAGGGATGAAGTTTTAGAAGTTACTGATTGTGTGCCTGGCAGCGTTCCTCCTTTTGGTAATTTGTGGAATATTCCTGTTTATGCTGACAACAGTCTTTCAGAAACTATTAATTTTAATGCTGGCCTGTTGGAAAAGTCAGTTCAGATGTTTTTGAAAGATTGGAAAAGAATTGTCAAGCCAATTGAGGAATCATTTTCAGAGAGCGAGACCTCTCTAAATTAATAAGAACGTAATTATTCTTACTTTTTTCTTTTCTTTGCAGGTTTTGCCTTTGCTTTTTTGGCTTTGACCTTTACTGCTGCCGGTTTTGCCCTGCTGATGCCTCTCATTGTGAGGTCGTGCGCTTGCTCGTATGTTTCTTCTTCTGCAGGCGTTAATGGTTCATATATCAGACCGCATTCTCTGCAGATTACTTGTTCTCTGTCAACGTTGTGCACGATGTTCGAGCTCGCGCAGTCAGGGCACTCCTTTATTTGTTCTATGCTTCGTATCATGGTCTTTTTTGCGTTTGTAAATGGTATTTAATATTTGTGTTTTACTTAGTGAGGACGATTTGTTTTAGGATGCTTTCTTTTCCTTTCCAGTCTAGTGCTTCTTTCAATACTTCGTCGAGATGTTCTACGGGTATTATTTCTATTTTTGACAGTTTTGACTTGTCTATTATGATGTCCTGCAGGTTTGATTTTGGCACTATTGCTCTTTTGATTCCTGCTTCTATTGCCGCTTCTACTTTTGCTGATACTCCGCCGACTGGAAGTACTTCTCCTCTGACGCTTAAACTGCCCGTCATTGCGGTGTCTTGTCTTACTGGCACTTCTTTCAGGGCGCTGATGATGGCAACCGCTACTGCTATGCTTGCGCTGTCTCCTTCAACGCCTTCATAAGTCTGTAAGAATTGAACGTAAATGTCGTAATCTTTGATGTCTGTGCTGAAGTATTGTTTGACTATTGGTGTTACGTTTTTGACTGCTTCTTTTGCTATTATTCCTAGCTTGCCTGTTGCTACTATCTCTTTTTCTTTTCCCCAGCGTCCTACTGCTGCTTCAATTGGTAATATGATGCCGGAGAATGTTCCTCCTCCACCAATTACTGCCAGGCCGTTGACTCTTCCTACTTGTTTGCCTTCTGTGATTATGACTTCGTATTCTCTCTTTCGTTCAATGAACTTGTCAGCTATTTGTTGTTCTAATGGCCGTGCTATTTTTTTTGCGGCCATGAAGTGTTCTTTTGCTACGAGTTTTGATTTTTTCTCTATTGCTATGTCTCCTGCTGCTCTGATTATTCCGCCTAGCTCTCTCAGTCGTAAAGTCAGATGTCCTTTTCTGTTTGCAAGCCTGCGCGCATCGTCGATTACCGCGAGTACTGCGTCTTTGTTGAAGTGCGGTATTTTTTTGTCTCTGACTACTTCTTGTGCGATGAATCGTGCTATTTTTTCCCTGTTTTCATCATTATCTGGTATAGTGTCTTTCATGAATATCTCGTAACCATACCCTCTTATTCTGCTTCGCAAAGCAGGATGCATCTTTTGCACGGTCTCAGTGTTGCCGGCTGCGACTAGGATGAAATTGCATGGTACTGGTTCTGTTCTTACCATTGCTCCTGCGGATCTTTCGCTTTGCCCTGTGATGGCATACTTGCCTTCTTGCAGTGACGTCAATAATTCCTGTTGCGTCATTGGGTCTAATGTTGCTATTTCGTCTACAAATAGTACTCCCATGTGTGCTTTGTGGATTATTCCTGCAACTACTCTTTCGTGTGCTGGTGTTCCTAAACCGCCAGACTGCAACGGGTCGTGCAGAACGTCTCCCAATAAAGCGCCTGCGTGTGCTCCTGTTGCGTCCCAGAATGGTGCTTGTTTTTTGCCGTAATTGTCTACTATGACTTTCGGTGCTTCCATTTTTTGGCCGCCAAGTGCTCTCCTTCCTAGGCTCATGAACATGACGTATGCTGCCAAAAATATCATGCCTCCGAGGAAGAATGCTGCGAACATTACGTCGCTGTTGTAGTGGCTTCTCGCCCACCATGGCATTATCATTGATGCTACTAGTAGTGCGACAAGTATGATATTTTGTATTTTGAAGAATCCCATGTTTTGGATTCGTGCTTTTGCTACCAAGTCTCTTCCTTTGCCTGCTGGTACTGTTCTGATTAATGGCTGGTTTTCATCGTTTGGATTAAAGAAAGCTAATGTGTCCATTAGTTTTTCTTTTGGCAGTAGTTCTGCCAGTGCCAGTCCTAGCATTGATTTTCCTGTGCCTGGCTCTCCTATTAATAGAACGTGTCTTCTTTGTAGTGCTGCTTTTTTGACTATTTCGCAGGCTTCGTCTTGGCCTATGACTTGGTCTATTATTTTGTCTGGTATTTTCAGGTCTGCCGTGCTTTTAAAGTTTAACTCTGCCATGTCCCCGAGTGCTATCCTCGTCTATTCCTTTATAAAGCTTATGTACGAGTTAATTGTCACTACGAAGTGACTACAAAACGAAAGATTTATATAGTCTGAAGGCAATATATTCCACTATGAGCTTGATGCAAAGAAGGGGTATACTGGACTCATTTGAAGGCCTTGTGCAGTACGTTAGAGAAATCGCTAATGTTGAAGATTCTCAGATTCGCCAGATTGTTGAAAACGCTAAAGCAGAGCTTGCCAAGGATCAGGCAAAACGCGGCCAAGACCTTACTTCTAAGTTCTCTATGACTGAGGAAGACCAGGCCGAGCTTTGGGAATTAGAGCGCGAATTGCACTCTATGGAATCAAAGCGCACTCAGGCAGCAATGCTTCCTTATGTTTTGAAAAATGCAAGGAACTTTATCTCCGACCAAAAGGCAGCTCTTGAAAAGAAACAGGAAGGTCTCAGGCAACATTACACGCCTCAAAAAGCGGCTACAAGAATGCTTGAGTTTATTATAGGTGCCGACGACCAGACGGCTTTTGACGAAAGATGCGTTAAGGTTTTGGAAGCCGAAAGCGCTGATGTTCATATGATGTATGAGATTCTCAAGAGGGTTCGTTATAACTTTGAATCTTTCAGAGACAGCACTATTGGAGACTTGGTCTCAGGAATTCGTTTGATGAACGAAGACCCTAAACTGGCTGCTCAAAAACTTGTCTCATATGCTGATAGGCTTGGCAAATTGCAAAAAGCGTATTGTTCAGTTCTTATCTCAGATGCGGTTAAGAAATTAGCTGATTTGGATGAAAAAATCAAGACTGCTGATGAAAAAGCGACTGAAGTCTGGGATGCTATTGTCAAAGAGTTGAGTCCAAAACAGCAAGAGCGCAATGCTCATGTTCAGAACGCAAAGTCTCCTCTTGAGCAAATGTCTCCTGAGGATCGTGTTGCGTTATACAATAAAGCCGTTTCAGACTCTTCATTTAGGCATGCTTATGATTCTTACAAGCGTGCTGCTTTGAATACCAAAGAAGATAAAATTGATGGATTGCGTGAAGCGGAATTCGTCCAGCTGTTTGTTAATTATATGAATGGCGATGCTAAGATTATACCTGGAATTGGAAATCCTGTTGAGCAGTTGAAAAAAACTAATGCGTGGGCTTACTTATTGTTTAATGTCGACAACAAGCCTAAATTGAAAGCGGATAATGGTCCTTTGAGTATTGAAGATTTGTTCTTAATTGAGAAAGGAAATCCTGCTCCAGTAGAGCAAAAGCCAGAGAGTCCTGGCACTCCTGCGTATCAGCCAAGGCAAAGCATTATTAAAAAACTGTTTGGTTATTTCTTTAAGTGAGGCTAAAAATGGGCTACGCGCGCATTTTGCAGGCATCTGACATTCACGAATCAGATAGTTACAATCTTCCTAAATACAAGCATATTAGAGATTTAGCCAACCGTGAAAGGGTTGACGCTGTTGTTCTTGCTGGTGACTTTTTTGGTGCTCAGGAATTGAAGCCTATTTTGCAGGTTCACAATGAAGGTGTTGCGCGTTTGATGGATTGGATTCCCAGAAAAGACCGTTATGTTATGGAGCTTGGTCTTGAAGTCGGGCTTTCCGGCGGTATTGACCATATAAAAGCAGATATTGCTTCTCCTGAGACTGATGCAGGCTCGAAGAAAGAGCTTGAAACGCTTGCCAAAAGGTATGACAAAAATAAACCTGCTATTGAGCAAGCCCAGTCAAAGTATGCCAAGCATGTTGCGTTTAACAAGAAATGGATGAATGATGAAATTCAGGAAGTCAGGAAGGAGCTTGACAAGGATATGTTTTATCGCTGCAAGCGTTTGGACAAAGTTCTTGAAGGAATTAATTGTCCTGTTTATGCTGTTCGTGGCAACTGGGAGACTGACCGTTTTGCAAATTATAACTGGAAGAAGCTTAAATTCTTTGAAAAGGGCGATGTTGTTAATTTGAAGGGGATTAGGATTGCTGGCGCTCCTAATTGGTATGAACAGCTCGCTCGTATGCCTGATGAAGACTATAAAGATATGGAAGAGGATATTGCATGGGGCGGTAACACTTATGCTGGAAGTAAGGCGTTTGATATCTTTATTGAAAGACATGGAAGCCCTCAGGACAAAGCAATTTGGAATGAGCACCATATTGCTCCTGAAGCATTTTTGAGGGAAAACGCTACTTTCAATCGTCTTGTTGGAAAAGAAATAGATTGGCTTGTAAATCATAAAGGTCCTCATAATCTTGCTGTTGAGGGCAGGAAGAATTATGGTTCTGGTGTTGGTTTGGAAGCTATTGTAAGACTCGCACAGCCTAAACTAATTACTGGCGGGCACATTCATGGTAAAGGTCTTGCCGGCAAGTTTAAAGTAGATGATGACTATTCATATCAATTCGTTCGTACTTCTGATGAAGTAATGACTATTTTGGATATTGACACAGAAACAAAAGAAATCGCTGAAAACGGCGTTCAGGTTTTCAGATGGCCTGAGCATGTAAGGTACGAGCCTTCGAATAATTAGATTTCTTGCTGGCCTTGTGCTGAAGTACGTGCGCCTTGTTGAGGCCCGCTTGTTGCAGCAGCTGGCTTTGGTTTTTTCTTTTCTTTCTTGAAGATGTAGTATATTATGAACACTATTGCTGCCATTATTGCCAGTGGCAGTACGAACCCGCTCCAGAACGCGTTTTCTTCTATTATTCCTGCTCTTACAAGTCCCAGAAAAACGAATATGACGATGAACATTATCATTAGTGCGACGAATATCTTGTTCTTGCTTCCTACTTCTGCTCCTGCGATGCCGAATACAAGAGCGAGCAGTAATCCTATGACTAATAGCAGTACAAAGTAAGTCAGCATTATATTTAGTGTGCCTACCAGATTGACTGTCAGCACTGCGAAGAATCCCATGACAAATGCGACCATTGCGTTTATTTTTTTCTTTGGCTTTCCGTTCTCTGTGCCAAATACTTGCGTATTCTGTAGTACTGCATAAGTTATTGTGAATACTAGAATGAATGGGAGTATTACGTCAACTAGTCCTATGTCAACGAGCAGTTGAAAGGCGTCTTGGTATGGCATGTGCTTTCTAATCAGAACTCATTATAAAAAGCTTACTCATAGGGCCTGCAAATGTCGTAGAACGCGCATTGTCCTGTGCTCCACTTGCATAATGGGCTTGGTTGTTTTGGGTAATGGTTTATGTCTTCTGTTTGTGTCTTTTCGTGGACGTGGTGTATTTCTTTTTCAGCCATTTTCAGTAATTCTTCATCTACTTCTATGCATGTTTCTTTTCCCTTCAAGAAGTAAACTCCGACTTGTTTTGGCATTACTCCGTGTTTGTCGTAGTAGAGCAATGAATAGATGCCTAGTTGCAATAAGTGTTCATTCAAGTTCTGTGATGCTGAAGTTTTATAGTCCATTAGGCGTACAGTTCCGTCGCCGTTGTGCTCAATAGCGTCAATAATTCCTTTTGCGTGGTATTTTTCTGAAACAAACATTAATTCTCGTATCGGAGTTAGTTTTTTGAATCGTTCTTGGAATGTTCCTTCTTTGTCTTCGAGTTTTCTGCAGAATAATTCCAGCCAGTTGAACAGCATCATTAGTGTTTCTTCGAAATAGTGTACTTTCTTGTCTTGTGTCAGTTCGAGTTTGTCTAATTGTGGCGTGTACTGCTGCCATTCTTTCAGCATTAGCTTTTGCATTATGAGTCTTAAATGCGGTCCATAATCGTCTATTGTCATAAGACTTGTATCAATATCAAAGAAATGTTCAAGAACTGAGTGCGCAATATTTCCTCTTAATGTGTGTATGTTTGGCGGCTGTTCTAGTTCTAAGATGTAAGAATAATAGTATTTTCTCGGGCATTGTTTATACGTCTTGATAGAGCTTGGACTCTGCACTTTTTTTTCTTTCATTATTCACCTTTTAAAGAAAAAAAGACCCGCTGAACCGCAGTTCAGCGATGCCTTTTTTTTCATGTAAATTTGTAAAAATCAGTTCTTTTTATGCTTTTAGGTTGCAGAGTTGGAAAGTTTTCAGGTTTTGTTGCGATGGAAATTTTAATAAGCTCTTCTTTTATTCAATCATGAACCGTAAAACTCTGCTCATTATCTCATTGGTAATCTCGGTTATTGGCATCATAGCTCTTTTCTTTCTTAAGCCTGATGTTTCTCCTCAGTATTTGCAGTTGACTGGTTATGTGAAGCATGTTTATCAAAAGGAAAATGTTGCTTTCATTAGTTTTGTTCCTGATAATTTGACTGTTGTCTCTTTTGACAAAGTGAATCTTGAACCCGGAGAACATACCTTGATTGGTCGTTTGCAGCAGTATGAAGGAAGGGTTGAATTTATTGTTGAAGAAATCAGATGAATAGGTCTGCAAACAACACGTATCTCAATATCAAATAGACTACGAGCGCTATCAATCCCAATAATATTAGTCGTTTGAAGAATGTTGCTATCATTCTTCTGCGCCTTAGAATTTCGTCGTATGCGCTTTTTACTCTGAACAATCTTATCGGGTATTTCATGCCTTTCAAAGTGCGTAGTCCGAGGTGTATGTACGGCACTTCTCTTTTGTTCATCGCTGAGAATACTGCTTCGCTGAATACTATTTGGTCTTGCCCGGCTACTCCTTCTATTCTTGATGCTGTGTTGACTGCTTCGCCGTAAACGTCGTCTTTTCTTATGACTACTTCGCCGGTGTGGAGTGCTACTCTGATGTGCATTGGTCTTTTTGATGTTTTGTTGTATTGCTGGAAGGAGTTTTGCAGTGACATTCCGCATAGTACTGCATTTGTTGGCGATTTGAATGTTATCAGGAATGCATCTCCTATTTTCTTGATTACTTTTCCTTCAAATCTTTCAAACAGTGGCAGCGAGATGTCATCGAATATGTCGTGCAGTTTGCTGAATTCTTCCCTGCTCAACTGCATGGTGGTCTTAGTATAACCAACAATGTCTATGAACATTACTGTTAGAACTTCTGAGTTAACGCTTCTTCCTGCCATTGTATATGCTCGTGGAAACTGTTGGTTTATAAATATTACACATTGTTCCGTAATACTTACGGAAACTAGCTATTAAGGCATATTAATCAGCGTTTTCTTCTATTGTTGATGTTGTTCGCAGTTTTGATAGGTATTGTTGTAGGAATTATTGCCGGCCTCCTTCCTGGCTTGCATACTAATCTTGTTGCTGTTTTTATTGCAGGATTGCATCTTGACGTTTGGTTTTCTTCAGTTTTGCTTGTGGCTGCAGCTGTTTCTCGTTCTGTGGTTGATGCTGTTCCGACGGTTTTTCTTGGCGCGTCAGAGGATGTTATGGCTTTGCTTCCAGGTCATAAATTATTGAGTAAAGGTTATGGTATTGAGGCAGTGAAGTTTTGTGTTGTTGGCAGTGTAATGGGCGTGTTGTTTGGAGTTCTTCTTTTGCCTGTTTTCTTGTTCAGTTTTCCTGTTCTTTTTTCTGCTCTTCGTCCTTTTCTTTTTTGGATTATTATAACTCTGATAATCATTCTGTTATGCCGTGATTCTTTTTGGGGCGTTGTTGTTTTTTCATTGTCAGGCATTCTTGGTCTTATCGTCTTAAATAGTGTTCGCGAGCCGTTGTTCCCTCTTCTATCGGGCTTGTTTGGCGCGAGCAGTCTTGTGATGTCTTTGTTTAATAAGTTTGAAGTTCCTGTTCAGTTTGATACCGATGTTGTTAATTTGCCTAAGCTGTCTTTGTTTGGCGCTATTTTTTCAGGCGTTTTTGCTGGAAGTATAGTCACTTTATTTCCCGGTCTTGGACCGTCTCAGGCTGCTGCACTGGCGCAGTTTAAAAGAACTAAGCCGTTGAATTTTCTTGTGATGGTTGGCGCTCTTGGCACTGTTGATGTTTTGATTTCTCTTGTGACTTTTTTCTCTATCGGCAAGGCCAGGAATGGCGCGGTTGTTGTTATTGAGCAATTGCTCGGTGATATTTCAAGGCCTGTTTTGTTTTCTTTAATCGCGGTTGCTTGTGTTGCTGTTGGTTTTTCTGTTATTGCTGCTTTGGCTGCTTCTAAGTGGTATGCTTTTTTTGTTGAACGGGTTGATTATTGGCTGTTGTCTTCAGTCATCCTTGTTGTCCTGCTTGTGATGAGTATTGTAATTTCCGGCTGGCTTGGCCTTCTTGTTTTCCTTACAGCGACATTTGCCGGTCTCATCGCCCCATTGACGCGTGTTTCAAGAAGTCATGCTATGGGGTGTCTGTTAATTCCTACTTTGCTGCTGTTATGGTAATCTTTATAAACCCCCTATTATCCCTTCGTCGGTATGATGGGAATAATTTCACATTTCAGGGGAAGTTTCAGAAGGAAAAAGGGAAATCAGATGGTAGTCATATTGCCTGGCGTTGATAAGCGGGACAAAGCCCAATCATACGTAGGCAAAACAGCAGTCTGGATTGCTCCTGGTAAGAATAAGACGCAGATTAAGGGCAAGATTTCTGCCGCGCACGGCAACAAGGGTGCGCTTAGAGTCGTCTTTGAGCGTGGTCTTCCTGGCCAGAGCTTGGGACAAGACGTTAAAATAGAATAATTCGGTAGGTGAGTTAAATGAAGACAAATAATGCAATTAAGACATTGTGCTCTCTTTTGAGCAGGTGCAAGCCGGATATTGAAGACTTGGCAGCACATAGTAATGGGAATGTGAAATATTTTCAGGCGCAATATAGGAACATTGCAGTAGTTTATGCGCAGGGCGAAGTGCCTGAAATTCGCAGTCAGCCGCTTCCGTCTAACACTGGACCTTTTATCGCAAAGCCTGTTGATAATAATACGCTGCACGGTATTAACATTTATCAGACGACTTTGCAGAACCCGTTCACAACTGTTGATGGTTTTGTGAGCGCAGATGGCCTCCCGACCTTGGTTGAAACACGTATTCCAAATAATGTTGGAAGGTATTTTTCTAATTACCCTCAAAAGATTGGCGTGCTGAAAACTTTATTTCCGAAAGGTTTTGGCTGGGTGTTGATGTTGCCACTTGATTATGTTAGCAAGGAAGCAGAGCCTTTGCCAAAGTTTGAGAGTTTTGGCGGCCAAGTTGCAATCATGCCGTATACTTCTTCTGAGATGCAGGCAGAAATAAAAAAGTATGCGCCGCGTGATTCAGATACCAGAGTGCTTGTTCACTAATTACGAGATTATTTTCTCTCGTAATAATTTTATTTTTTCTACTCGTAATCTTTCTAACTCGGCTTCTACTGCTGCGAAGAATAATTTTCCGTCTCTATCTCTTAACGCGTCAAGTATGCTTTTTGTGATTCTTTGGTCAATCAGCTCTTGCGGTATTTCTTGATAATACTCTCCTATTATGACTTCTGCGAGGTTAAAATTATTGTGGACTGAAAGCGCGTTGTGGCAGCTTTCCAATTTCACGATAAGCGTGCTAATCGTCTTCCGTGATGGTTTGTAGCTTTTTTTCTTTGAGCTCTTTTTCTTTTTCTGCTTCATAATGGCTTAACGACCCCACTATTCCGTGCATTACAAGGCTTTTGTCATCAGAAATTAGTCCTTGTTCGATGTAATGGCTGTGTTTTTCGTCAACAACATCTTTTACTAGCGATTTGAGTGCTTCTTTGTCGAACTTTCCAGCGCCGAGCTGTGCTAGAGCGTTACTCAGTTTTGATATTGCTTCGTCAGAGTTCATTTAGAACTTCAGCCAGTCTGGCAGTAATCCTTCTACTACTGGGTAAACGTATGGTGCTGCTGCTATCAGTGCGCCTATTAGGATGCTGTGGAACCATGTTTCGCCTAGTCCTGCTCCGCCGCCTGCTGATTTTATTGCCTTGCTTACTCCGTGGATTTTGATCACCGCAATTAATCCAATTCCTGCTTGTACAAAAATTGGAAGTATTCCTTCAAATCCTACAAGGCCTAGAACGAATTCTGTGTTCATCGTGCAGAACACAAACAGAATTGCTAATAAGAACGCGTGTATCATGTGTCCAAATCTGTGTGTTGGAACTGTGACGTCTCGGTGGATTACGATTGCTTCGTACGCTCCGATTATGACTCCGAGCGCGATTGACGGCCCGATAATTAGTATTGGCGTAGTTGGTTCTGCCATAATTTCACCTCTCTTTCTGAACGTCTATATTCAAGAACGCTATTTAAATGTTGCTGTGGCTATTATGTAAACAATCTCAAAGAAATAAAAAAAAGGAGAAACCGTTCATAGTCGAACTAAAGATCTTAAAGGTATGGGCGTTGGGGACCGCATGCTGAACACATCGTTACCTTTGTGCTTACACACCGGTTCCATTAAACGGCTCTTCTAGCCATGCCCTAAGAAGGCTCTTTTCGAGGAACGCTTCATTCTTAGATGCTTTCAGAACTTATCGTAAAGCGCGTGGCTGCCCGGCTTAATGCCCTGTCGGACAACCGGTAAACTAGTGGCGCCGAATGCCAGTTCCTCTCGTACTATGGCATCCTTCCTCTCAGCCTTCCAACATTTCCAGTAGATATCAAACCAACTGCCTCACAGCGTTGTGAACCCAGCTAACGATCCCTTTTAACAAGTGAACCCCTTCACCCTTGGCCGCTTCTGCACGGCCAGGATAGGAAGAGCCGACGTCGATGTAGCAATCCGCGCCGTCGATGCGAACTCTCGGGCGCGACGACTCTGTTACCCCCGGAGTAACTTTTCGGTCATACCCGGCCCCCACTAATGGGGACACGGGGGTTCGCTAGGCCCTACTTTCGTATCTGGATCCGTCCTTATCAGGGATCCAGTCAGGCCGGCTTTTGCCCTTGCACTCTACGTCCGATTTCTGACCGGACTGAGCCGACCTTAGGGCGCCAATGATATCCTTTCATCGGCGTGCCACCCCAGCCGAACTGTCCGCCAGCAGGTGTCCTTCTTTCGAAGTGAGTGGCGCAAGCAACAAAGTGTGGTGTTACATCGGTGCCTCAGCGCACATCTGGCGACGTACACCTCAAACGGCTCCCACATACTCTATACAATGTCACTCGCGTCACAGCTACAAGCTACAGTAAAGTTTCACGGGGTCTTCGCTTCCCACTGGAAATCTCTGGTCTTCCCACCAGAATGAAGTGTTCGGAGAATAGCAGTTGGGGACAGTGGAGACCTCATTGCGCCCTTCATGCACGTCACCAATCAAATGACAAGGCATTACGCTACCTTAAGAGAGTTATAGTTACTCCCGCCGTTAAATGGTCCTTAGACCCGTTGTACCGAGTTTTTGGATACCATCACTGGGCAGACGTCACCGGGTGTACAAGGCTTTACAGCTTAGCACCCAGTTGTGTTTTTGGTAAACAGTTGGGTCCCCCTAGTTAGTGACCCCTGCGACCGCCACTCAAT